>Ga0102934_1000527_pt1 | contig 25867 bp, 22 predicted proteins | sample SalPonR2_A_D1_MG_FD_78175 | JGI IMG/M metagenome (GOLD analysis project Ga0102934, IMG submission 78175) | Salt pond soil microbial communities from South San Francisco under conditions of wetland restoration - Salt Pond MetaG R2_A_D1_MG | ecosystem: Environmental > Aquatic > Marine > Intertidal... | reverse complement strand
CCGTTGCTCGACACGAGCTGGATCTGATACCTCCGCTCTCCGTTGGCCATCCCCTCGTCCGGATCGGGCACCTCCAGGGTGGTGCCTTGCGGGGCCCGGATGGCGATGACGGTCTGGGCGTCGTAGCAGGGGAGCTTTCCCAGGTCCTCCTGGGTCACGTACATGAGGCCTGTGTTCTGCTCGCCCTCCTGCTGCAGCAGCGCGGTCATGCTTTGGATGTGGCCCTTCACGTCGCGCTCCTCCTGTTTGAGATCCTCCATCTCCTGCTTTAATTGCCGCATGTCCTCGGAATGCACGCTACCTTCCCCGTGGCGACTCACACTGGTGCTCAGGGCAGACGCAGCCGCGCCCCTCCAAGCAATGTTGTTCTTACTCTTCTTTTCAATCAACCCGATGCCTTCCAGGACGTTCGTGATGTCGTAGATGCGTCTCTTTTGCACCGACAGCGTCACTGCGGCCTGGTTGAGGTCCAGGGAATCCCCGCGCGCCTGCTGTCCTTGGAGCAGCTCCACGAATTTCTTGGTCAGTAGCCCGAGAGAGCTGTCGTAGCGGCTGCTCGGAGAGGCCCGTGCCTTGGACACGCTTACAGGAGACGTCATCTTGCCGGCGGAGCTATCCATTCCACCGGGAGTGGCGCCAGCAGAGGCGGCGGACGGCAGGTTCGAGGAAGCTGATGGAAGGGCCCCCCTCCTCCCCCCCCCTCCCGAGGTAGCGGTTCCCGTCGCTGCTGTGCCGTTGACCAGACCCCCATTACTGTGTGCACCGCCACGCTTCTTCGACATGTGCGACGATGACGGAGCCACCGCTGATACTCCGGTTGAACCGGTCGCTGGAGAAGGATGACAGGTGCTGTAGTCCATTTTAGCCCGCTTCCCTCCGTTCGTTCCGCTCCCACCGCCGCTGCTACCGGTACTATTTCCTCGGGAAGATCTTTGCGGCGTGGTCAAGCTCATAGTCATGCTCTATCGCTTTCCTTGTCGTGGCGCGCCTGTTGAGCGGGCCCTGCCTGCTTTCGATGTGCTTGCTGAGACCACTCTTCTTTCTTTCGTGTCTTAAATCAGCGCATCCTATATGTCCACAAGTCGCAACCCTAAGATTTGACAAAGAGGAAGGTCAGAGGTTAGTGTCGACATAATGTGCCGGACTATGCCACAGTCCTTCGACTGTTTGGGCCAAAATGTTGGTTAGGATTAGGAGATCGTCGCCCGCTTTTCTTCGTTCTTCGTGGAGACAAGGAACGCCGAAAAGTGCCACGGATGGCAAGCAACAAAAAGGGAGCACAGCATCGTCACGCATAGACCATGAAAGATGTAGCACACTCATGACCATAGCAAGGCGTCCTGACGATACTCTGCGCGCCGTCCGACTCAATGCAACCGGTTTGGGCGCAGGAGACGGCACGGAAGGGGGAAAGAACCAGCGAGAGCAAGTCGAGCCGGAAACGAGGCGCAACCCAGCGGCGACAAGGAGGAGGGATGGTGAGGCCACGACGCCTTTAATGAGTATTTAAATGCTCTTCTCTCATCCAACAGATTCGTCTGACGTATGTACTCACTTCCCCTCGGCGTCCCGTTCCTGTGTCCTGCAGACATCGTCTCAACTCGGCGGGTCAGCTCTCTGTCTTCGCCGACAGCCGCAGACGAGCCTGTCTATACCGAGGATGCTGCTGAGCACTCCCAACACGGCCCCTGCACCATCTGCAGCTTTCCTCCAGACGCTTCAATTTAGCCCACAAAGAAATACTCACGCTAGCCATGCACCTACTAGCCCCACCGTTCACCCTCTGGCAGCGCCCTTATCACCTGCGGCCTTCCACCTCCCCTCCCTGAACGCAGTTCGACAGTCACCAGAGCATGACTCAAATGCTAGTCCATTTCCGATACCACGAAGCTCCAAAAGAAGAAAAGGGCCTATTCGATGGCAACCGCTCTTAACATGGCTGCTGTTGGTCATTCCGGCGCTATGGAGCCCACCAACCCCTGAACAACTTGCCCCTCTAGGCCTGAATTCTCTCGGTAGCACCGCTACAGTCAGCCAAGCCGCGGCGGGGTTGACGGACGAACAGCAACTAGTGGCTGACGTCTGGAAGCGCGTGGACAAACTTTTTCTGGATCGTACGTTCAACGGCCAAGACTGGTTCGCATTGCGACAAGCCGCTCTGAAGAAGCCCTACAAGACCACAGCCCAGGTTTACGAGGGCATTAAGGCCATGCTGGAGCCGCTGGGGGATCCTTACACTCGTTTCCTCCCTCCCTCACAGTACGACTCCCTTTTTGGTCTTGCCACGGGCAGTGTGGCAGGTGTGGGAGTAAGCTTGCAGATCGACCCAGCGACCCAGGAGCTGACGGCAGCCGAGGTGGAGAAAGGCTCCCCGGCGGAGGCCGCGGGGCTGAGAGCAGGCGACAAGCTGCTGTATGTGGACGGACAGGCCACTACTGGATTACTGGTGGACGACTGTGCGAACCTTTTGCGGGGCCCGGCGGGCACGAAGGTGGGAGTGGTCGCAAGGGGCAAGGGCGGGGAGTCCAAGGACGTCATCATTACCCGTCAATTGATCAAAATCCAGAGCGTGGAGGCATTGACGGCTAACAAGGGTGGCAAAAAGGTCGGTGTTATTCGAATCCGATCCTTTTCGCAAACGACGGCCGACACGGTGGCCGCGGAGCTGGAAAAGCTGGAGAAGGAAGGGATCAGTGCAGTAGTAATCGACCTGAGGGGGAATCCCGGTGGATTTCTGGGCGGAGGCATCGACACCGCCCGGCTTTTCCTGCCTGCCTACGAGAAAATTGTGTCGGTGGTGGGGAAGACCGGCATTGTGGAGGAGTACCAGACCACGGATGAAGGACGCGAGACGACCAAGCCTTTGTTCGTCGTGGTGGACAAGCGGACGGCCAGCGCCTCGGAAGTGCTCTCGGCCGCCTTGAAAGAGAACAGTCGAGCCAAACTGGTGGGCGAAAAGACGTTCGGAAAGGGCGTGGTGCAGACGATCGAGCAAGTGGGACAGAACGCGGGGGTATCGGTGACCATCGCAGCCTACTCCACTCCCCTTGGGAACAACATCAACAAGAAGGGCATCGACGTGGACATCCCCTCCACCTGCGAGGCCACGGACAAGGCCGTCCAGTGTCTTCCCGAAGGAGTTTTATAGTGGCTTGATACCGATGCAACCTTAAAGTCAGAAACAATCTCTAGATTTCACGCGATTTCAACAAAGTAAGGAATGTCAGTTTACTGTCTACATATTGTTGTACGGGAAAGGGTGTCAGGATTTCAAGACTGACAGGCACAATGACTTGCATTATTATTGATAAATTAGTATGGATAGTATGCGCCTAAAGCTTGACCATCATCTATGTTTTTTATCGCCGTGCGTGACGCTACACAAGTGTTACCTGCTGCACGTGACGATGACGCATTTGAGTCACGCTCATATCGTGCCACGAGGCTTTTCAAAATGAAAACGGCGATTTTGTGAAGCGCTTGTGTGTAGATACGAACGATAATTGCTGGAGAAAGAGCCAATTGAAGTACCCGTAAAGCATGCTCGTCTCCAAAGCGCAGATGGCGTCGAAAATAGGTGCAGGGTCCCCAAGGTTCACAATCCTATGTTGTAGAGTACCTTCAGCTGTCCGTAAAACGCTTCAGGTATGCCTATCAACCAATATCAGAAAGTGTCCGATTTACATTCCGAGTCAAATTGCTTTATTTGGGAACGCCAAGGGCAAGCGAGCAATCAATCAGGTAGTCGTGCTCTGCCCATCGCGCCATCACCATGTTTAAGATACCCGGTCCTTCCCCGACCCCTCCCCACGACAGTGTGTTTTTAATAGAACTCCTGGGCTAACTAGTACTTTTCACATAATAACAAGAAAAACACAGCGCTAGTGATGGGCTCTTTCCCCAGTTTTACGGATGAGGACGGCTCAGCTCCAGTGAAAGCGCAAGATTAGCCTTCTCAGCGGCCGAGTTGCACATGGCCCGGCAAAGCAGAATATGCTCCCCTAACCATACCATCTCCGCGCTAGCACTCCGCCACGTTGCCGTCCTTCTGTTTCTTCTAAGTAGACAAATAAATGCTTTCTTGCCGGGCCATGTCCTTTTCCGCCCGCCCTCCAGCTTCCATATTCCTGTCGTGTCTTCTCGTCCAAGCACCCCTGTAGAGACCCCCGCCCAACGTGTTCAGCATGCTCTCGCACCTGAAGACATCCTCTCCAATGCTGTGATGAACATGAAATATCTGAAAGCTGGTCACCTTGCCACTGCCGTGCTTCGCATCGGTAAGGGATTGCTCCAACCGAAGGAAGCTACTCGACGCAAAGATTTAAGGGAAAGCCAGGGTTTTCAGACCCTTCTACCTCAGACCTTGGATTTGATTTCTACAACTAGCGCCAGCACCGTGCACATTTTGGATTTTCTTCTAGGATTAGCCTTGCTTGATTATCCACTTTGCAGTGAATTTCCCACCAGGCATCGCGTCGAGCAATTATACCAGAGCATTCTGGCAGCACGCGCAAATGAGCTATCTCCGGGAGATATTTCCAGTTTAGTATGGTGCTGGCGGAAATTTCATCTTGATGTTGAGCGTCTCCCTCCTCATTTCATAGAGGTGACATCCGCGTTACCATTTCGTGTCTTGATCGGTGCGCTCTCCGGGGGGGACGGTGCAAGTGAGTCGGCGGAGCTCTTGGATTTAGCTGCCCTACGAGCAGAAATAGATCTGCAGCGAGATACCATCCAATTGTCTCCACATAAAACTGTCGACGAATCCCGTCTTACTGCATGGCAGGGCACTCAGCCTTTCTTCTACAGCGGCAAAGAGATGCCCGCCCGGGAGATGACCGCGCGCGTGGCCCGCATTCGAGACCGGCTGGCGGTTGTGACGGGGGTGTATTATGATTGCGTGCTAATCAACCTGTACGAGACAGGGAAGGTCGGCATGCGCTACCATGTGGATCCGGATCAAGGTGAGAGCATGGGTCATACCTCGGTGTATGTCCTCGCGCGTGCCTGTGTATACCTGATAGAGTCTCGACAAGGACCTGTGCAGGGGTTCCTTTACCATGTCATAAACGGCCATCTCTCTATATATACATGAACTAACCACCGATGTTCTTTACCTTTTGTTACATATATATAGTCATGAACTAACCACCGATATTCTTGACGTTTTCTTGATCATAATGGAAAGGGATCTATTTCTCCACAAACACGGTAGTAGTAAGCGTGGGCGACACCAGAGAATTTTGCCTACGGTCGATAGCAGAGGAGGTAGAAGAAGAGGTGGGCCCGAAGGGAATTAGAGGCGAGGGAGAAAAGGGCAGCGCAGGTGCTGACAAATCGCACAGAAAAAGCCAGGACAGGTCGGCAAGTGCGAAAACGGTAGAGGGAAGGAAGGGAAAGAGGGCCACCCATCATCGCTTCTTTGTTGCGCAAAGTGACGCTGTAGAGATGACTCGTGAGTGCCAGTGGCGCTATCAACACGCTGTCAAAGTCTGCGAGCATGCGGAGGACGCCGGTGCGCGCATGAGTTTGGTGTTCAAGCAAACTTTGGACGGAGCGACCCAGGACGAGCGGTATTGGATTGCCACCTACTTGTCCATGAAAGACGAGGGAAAGCGTACAGCAGGAAGCATCTAATCATACAATGATAGTCTCAGTACAACTATCAGTCGGTAGATGAAATACTTGTACGTCATGAATTGTAGAGGTAGGTTAACGCAAATTTTCTGTACTTGTTTGTCTTGTGACGAGTTGCTGGCGTCGTTAAGAACCTCAAAGAAATTACAGCCCTTTGCACGGAATTTGCAAATGATGCTGTTCATCGGGACTCTCAAACATCACTCTCAAGGCACTGAGGTTAACTCGTTCTAAACAGAGGCCCTCTCTTCGCAATATGCCTTTTCACGACCTGCCGAAGAAAATCACATCCGACTCTGACATTTAAAGCACATCTACGCTTCAATTCTGCACCATGAATTCAAGCTAAGCCTACTTTTTGCAACACTTCCGCCATCTCTCTCGCATGCTCTTCTTTAAGTCTCTCCTCCAACTCCCTTCTTTGTTCGTCCATCGCAACCTCTGTCAGCACCCTCACTTTCTCCTTCTCCTCTTGTAAATGATTTTCAAATTCGGCCGACATCTCGCATTGCATCTGTTCAAGGGCCGTTTTAAGCCTCTTTTCCATCTCATCATTCAAGGCGCGGTGTCTTTCTTGCTCACACTCTTGCTTCGCTGCTGCCAAGGCCGTTGAAAGCTGTTTCTGCAGCATTGCTTGATTTAAGGACCCTATTACCTCCTGCACGAGCCCCTCTGGCTCTAATCCTAGTCTGCTTCTCCTCCCCCCTCTGTCCGGTGCACCGACCATCACATCTACTAGATCTTCTACAACACGTTGCTTGAGATTACCAAGTGTCGATGATCGTGTATTTTTCTTTCTCAATGGAGGGAGGAAGTCGCCATTAGACTCTGAAGTGGTCATTGGGCTAGCGAGTCTCTTCGTGGAAAGGGGATTAAGGGAGGAGAGCGTGTAGTCGGTCATATCAGTCTCCCGTTCGGACACGTCGACTCCGGCCAACGCAGAGTCCCGGCCATCTAATTCGTTTTCCTCACTATCATACGTATCCATCTTTTCACTCCCAATCTCCTCGAATTCTTCTGCTTCATTATCAAAAAGCAAGAAACTGTGCTTTCTTCCCTTTGTATTTGTGTCTCCATGCAGATAAAAGTGCTCCATCGCGTGCTCATACTCGCTAACAACTTTCTGCAATGCTACCGGTTTCAAGCTTGCAATTTCATTTTGGACCCAAACCTGTGAAAATATGGAAATCGATACGATGGAGAATAAGAAAAGAAGGCGTACAGTAATCATAATACGTGTATTGAATAGTTCTGCACAATAAAATCCGGCTGGCTTTGCAGACACTTGAACCTTTACATACCTGCATTTCCTCCACTCGTTTTTCAATCACTGCAATCTCTTCTGTCAGTTCCTGCTCGTGTTCCTTCTTGAGTGCATCATTTAAAAGAAGGCGGTCTCGGCGAGCTTGACGTGCTACAGCTTTCATTGCGTCAGCTTTAATCATTTCAAGCTCGCACAGCTCTACCTCTGGATCGAATAGAAGTGCGGAAAGAACCGTGTAGTGGTATCGCTTCCTGGCAGGAGACAAAGAATCGAAATGATTCTCCCAGGCTTCGTCAGAAGTTAAACTCATGGCTGCAAGAAGGTAAACGGAAGGATAAAGAAGAGTCAATGACACAGGTAAAGACCGCTTTGCGCACGGAAAAAAAGTGAAAAAGCTTTAAACTGAATACATGAATACAATAGGGAGTCGTGTAAAGTACCACATAATAGAAAGCAGAAGGAGAAGACAGAGAAGGTCTAGGAACGAGATGAGAGCGGTGGAAGGAGAAAGAGGAGGAGGAGGAGGAGGAGGAGGAGGAGGAGGAAGCGGAGGAGGAGGGAAGGTACAGTAATGAAGAATTGAATATGTGATTATAGGACTAAATATAGACAAATCCTTATTTATTAAATTTATTCCATACGAAAAATCGTATGAGCCCTTCTTTTTGTACATTTAACATGAAAGTCGCTTTCATCGTCGTGTTGGCTTCAGGGGAGCCAGCGATGAAGGATTGAGGCGGTAAGATTTTTACCAGCCACGTCCATGGATTTTCCGTACAAATTCGACCAAATGCTCAGTAAAACGTTTTTTTATGAGGATATGTTTATGAATAAATGAAAATCGCCCCTCGAACTCTGGAATGAAGCGCCTTTTGCGAGGTTACGGTATACCTACGTCAAAGAACAGCCGTGACGACACGGCGGGGTCTTGGCCGAGAGAATGCGAGGGTACAGGACTTGCGGGGGTTCTAACGGCGCAGACGCAAGATGCGGGCAATAGCAAAGCTACAGGGTACAAGGATGAGTGCTATATTAGTTTTACATGTTTGCTATCACACATAGGCCGGTCGTTCAAAACAGGATGCATTGTGTGGTTATTTGCGGGCATCCAATCGCCAGGACCTGACCGTCAGACCTCAAGAAAAAGAATCAAGCAAGATTACACAAGAGATTGGACCATCGTGCCCGTTGGATGCGCTGCCCTGGCCCTTCCTTCAGACAAGCAGCGAAAGTGCAAGAAAATAAACCATGGGAACAGAAAATATGAATTTCCCGCTGTCCTCGGACAATAGGTCGTGCCCGCCGTGGTCGATTCCAGTCCCAGACGCCCGCCGCCGACGCCCTGCTCCCGGTAGCTATCTTCCCAATCAACTCACATGGCATATACGCTCTTTCAAAGTGGGAAGCCAGCGGTGTTGGCCGTGGACCAAAAGGAGTATTCAAAGGAAAAGTATTCTGACGGACGTGGCAGGCCAAAGCGTTGGGGGGGAGATAACAGCTATTATGGGGGCCTCGGGCGCGGGGAAAACTACGTTGCTCGAATGTCTGGCTTTGCGTTCCCGACAATTCAAGGGAAGGGTGACTTGGAATGGAGAGGCTGTCCGGGGAGACTACTTTACAGCCTCGGCGTTGGTTCACCAGCGGGAGGTTCTCTGTGGGTTCCTGACAGTGGAGGAGCATCTCTTGTTCCACGGGACGGCTCGAATGTCGGATAGGTTTAGCCCGAAAGAAATCGAGGCAAGAGTTCGAAATGTTATAGAGGACGTGGGTTTAAGTAAGTGTCGGAAGACGCTGGTGGGAGGCCCGGGAGCGCCGCAGAACAAGAAGGGGCTGTCTGGGGGGGAGCGGAAACGCCTGACGATCGCTACGGAGCTCTTGCTTTGCCCGCAAGCGATCTTTCTTGACGAGCCAACGACCTCGCTTGACTCTGTGATGGCGGGGCACGTGGTGGCCCTTCTCCGTCAGCTGGCGCTCTCCCGGCGGATCCTGGTAATGGCGACGATCCACGCCCCCTCCTCCCAGATCTTCAGCCTCTTCTCGCACGTCTTGCTCCTGACCAACGACGGCCGCCTCGCTTTCCATGGGACGATCTCAAATGCTCTGCTTTATGCCAGCAGCTGTCTGAAGCGGCCCTTGCCCGACGCCTACAATCCTGCCGACCATCTGGTGCGGCTGGTCGTCTCGAAGCCGGGGGGAGGGGCCTCGGCGAGGGAGGAGCGGAGGAAAGAGAACGACTGGCTCGTCCAGTCGTTCGCGGCATCGGCTTACGGGGACCCTGAGCTGCCAGAGCGCGGGAGTCATCGAGACAAAGCCTGTGAGGAGAACAGCCATCGGAGTTTGCGGGGGGTCCAGGGACAGCACGCCTCGGCGTGGACCCTCTTCCGCCTCAACCTCCGGCGCGGCCTCCTGCAGACGTCCAGGAACAGCCTGAGCTTCTGGCTGTACGGGATGGTCATGGGCGTGATAGGGCTTTGTTTCGGCACCCTCTACTTCCAGCAGGCCGCCTCCAGCTGGCGCAACCTGGTCGGCCTCCTCTACGCCCTGGTCGTTGCCTTGCTCTACATGTGCCCCCTCACCGTCATCCTCCGCGCGCCTCTGGACTGGCCCCTTCTGCTCCGGGAATACTTCGCGGGCGCCAACGCCGCAGGCCCATACCTGCTGGCCAAGATCCTCTACGAGCTCCCCTTCGCGTACGGACCGCTCCTCCTCGTCGCCTTCCTCTACTGGATGACGGGCCTCACGCCCTCCCTCGCGGCCTTCCTCCAATTCGCAGGCGTGGTGGCCCTGACGACCCAGGCCTCCTGCGCCATGGCCCTCATGGTCGGCTCCCTCTCGGCGAATCCGATGCTCACACTCGGCATCCTCCCCGCCTTCATCACCCCCATGGTGCTCTTCTCCGGCTTCCTCTACGACACCGCCACTCTCCCTTCCTACCTGGCTTGGCTTCCGAAGATCTCCATCGTCAATTACGGATTTGCGGCCCTGATAACGCTGCAGCAATCCCTGCTTCCCGCGGAGTTGCGAGGAGTGGCGTTGAAGTTCGTGAATGTGGACCCCGAGGCCTTGGGAGCTAACTTGTTAATGCTTACGGGGATGACGGTGATATTTTACGCCCTCACTTACATGTTCTTGACGCTGCGGCTACGAACGGCTATGCGCGCCTGAGCTTAGAGGGTAGGCTGGTGCCGGTGGGATGCTGTGCAGACAATGGCATGGAAATCCTCGGGAAGCCGTCGTGGTAGGCTGGGGGCGAAGGATGTACATGAGGCGGCTCATTGATGAGGGAAGCGACGGCGGCTTACAGGGTGGAGGGATGGGACAAGAATAGAAATAAGGGAAAGTAATTGCATAACCCGGTCTCCGACTCGTTAACTGGAATGCAGCGGGGGCTGTTACCATCCACCGCCGACGCCAATGAGCGAGTCCGCTTTCAGCCGGCACGCATTATCTGTTTGCTTCTTTTCTTTTCTGGAGCCATCTCGTCATTCCTAGCTCTCTCATGAGGCACTTCCTCCAATCTCTCCCTCAGGCGCTCAGGCGGACTAGCAAACCGCCTCATCTTAACGCACTTTGTTACATCGACTACTCTCCTCCTCCTTCCCTCGCTCTTTTTCTTTTACATCGAGTGTGTTCGCACGCCAACCTTTTCCCCCTCTCCTTGAAAAGAACTCTCCACACGCGCGGCCTCCTCTCACAGTATATATGCCATCGCGTAAGCCCATTGTTTACAATTCTATTGGTCTCTTCCTTTCGCTACACGTGCGCGAAAGACATAATTGAAGTTTATAAATATACCTCTGGTAAGTTCAATCTAAATGCAAAGCTAAATGCCAAATCATTGTCCTTTTCTCTATGTCTCACTCGACGAATAGCGCCACACCAACTTGGCATGACCCTTTGAGAGCAACCTCAATGCGAGACTCACGGGAATCGACGTGAGTGTCAGCAGACAAATGATCCCGAGGGACTCCTCCTCTTGAGCCGAACGCCTTCCCGCACGCTCATTTTTCTCGTCGATTCGCCTCCTCACTCTTCTTACATCGCATCTTCTCCCTTCTCAAACCTCGTTCTCAAGGTAGCGCTCCATACGCCTCTCTCCCCCTCCCGCCCCTCCTTCTTCCCCTCCACTGGCGACCCCGCAGCGCATCGAGTCCTCCGCCACCGGGCCTAGTAAAGCCCCCCTCGGAGCGACTCCAGCTCCGCCTGAGGGCTAAAACGCCGGATCCCCTCCGTGATCTGATTGCGGAAACGGTTGATCTCGGCGTCCCTGAGAGACTGTTGGGCTGCGTGCTCCCTGTCCTCTTCTTCCTCCTGCTCCCGCCGTCGCTGCGCCCCCGCGTTGCTGCTCCGGCTCATGTCCATGTTGCGGCCGTCATTGGAAGGAGAGAATGCACGCGAGGCGGTCGTATCGCTCTCTTCCGACGCTCGAGGGGTCCTGCCCTGGACGTCGTTTAGGCTCATTTTCAAGGAGCCGATCTCCCGCTGCACGTAGGACCGCAAAGCGTCGACTTCCTGCTGGGCGGGCGCCGCCGAGGCCGCGGTGGAGCCCTGGACATGCAGGCGAAGGGCGTCGATCTGCTGCTGGAAGTGCGCGCGCAGGGCCTCGATCTCCTGCTCCGGAGGCACGTAGTCGATGTCCTGCTTCTCCCCGCCCATCTTGCTGCGGAAGCCGTCCCGCGTGCCGGGCGCCAGGCCCTTGCGCCCGGGGGTCTGGGAGGGCCCGCCCTTGGGCGTGCGGGGTGTGTGGGGTGTCGGGGGGTAGAAGAGGTGGGGCTGCATGTCGGGGTCGGCGTAGACGAGGTTGTACTGCTGGGAAAAGTTCTGGCCGATGATGGTGATGGGCAGGGCCAGGGAGAGGAGACCGCAGTAGGCGATGAAGCAGGAGGCAATGCGCCCGCCTGTGGTGGTCGGGTATAGGTTGGCATTCCCTAGCGTGGTGGTGTTGACGACGTACCAGTAGACCCCTGTGAAAATCGACTGGAAGGGCGATTGCTCCAGAGCGGTGTTACGGTCATTGGGCCGGAGGAAGCCCCCGGCGGGAAATTCCATCGTTACCGAATAGATACCTCCCTCAAAGTAGAACATCATGGAACCGAAGACGATGGCCAGGACCGTGGTCAGAAAGACGAAGATGAGGAGGGCGGGCAGAGAGGCGCGGAGGGTGCGGGAGATGATGGCGCCCGCTTCCCGGAATCGCCGGCCGAGCTTGAAGATGAGAAGGAAGCGGAGGAAGCGAAAGACGCGAATGGCGGGGTAGGGGGCGAGGAGGTAGACGTAGAAGGGGACGATGGAGATGACGTCGATGATGTTCAGGCCCGAGAGCATGTACTTGGTTGTCTTCTTGCAGGGGTCCATCCGGTAGTAGTTGGAGCGGTCCTTCAGGCGCCCGTCGATCGTGTACTCAAGAGACCGGGGGAAGACCAGGTCCACGGGGACCGCAGGGACGCAAAAGACACGAAGCAGATAGTCGATCGTGAATATGACGATGGTCCAGAGCTCCAAATGCCAAATGATACGATTCTCCCGCGGACGGCAAACCACCTCTGTGCAAAAGGTGGTGGGGCCCGGCTCACAGACGGGATCGGCGCACGTCGTAGGGTGCCGCAGCGTTGAGGGAATTGTGCCGACCATGAAAGAGATGGCATTAAGAAGGATGCAGGCGACCAAAAAGATAGAAATGTACCAGGCCAGCCGGCTGGAGCGGGGGTGCTCCAAAGTGACGAAGATCAAGACCCGTAAGGCGTTCAACTGGTCCGAGAAGGTGCTATCAGAGTATGACAACACTTGCTTCGCTTCGCGGACAATCTTTCGAGATTGCTTTTCTTCAGTACGATGGGCATCGGACACCGTCAATGTGGGCTTGTATGTATCCGGTGGGGTCGCCGTGTCGTCGTGATAATTCATGTTGACGAGCCGGCTTCAACCACGGGAAAGGCACGAAATGAAAGTCTCTACAGGAAAGGCCACCGATGCCTAGAAATATGTCATGAAATTTGCTTGTCACGTAAGTAAACGGATAGGTGAAAGATCATGCAGTGTGGCATGACCTGTAGTAAGCTTTTGCTGAGCGTCACTGGTAAAGCTCGTTGCCCTGCTTTGACAACTCAACCATCGAAATGGCCGTGGCCCTCCTTATAAGGCGCTGTCATCGACCTTAAAATTCTGACAAAAAGTGAGGCGACCTCTAATACAGTATACCCGGGCATAAGTGTCCCCATGGCAGGCGAATGTTTGAGTGGCATAAACGTGCTTGTTGAACAATGGAAAAGCTTGCGTACTCGCTCGTGGCGCGCATGCAAGAGAGGGAAAGGCGATGACCTGGATGCTCTTCCTTTCACTCCCTGCCCCGGTGATTGCAGGCCCGGCACAGCACGATTCGTGCCCAGTGAGATGGTTTGGAACGTGCATGCGCACCTCCTCAACCTCATACGTCGAGTACGCTCGTATGTGTTTGGTTTATGGCGCTAAGTGACCTCGTAAAAAGTATCTTCGCCCTGCCCCGGGCCACACGAGCCTCGAGCAGGAGGTCGATGATCTACAACAGACAGTATTTGCACTTTTCATCACCCGCCCATGATCCAACATTCTGTGAAGCCACGTAAAAACATGTTGTGAGGTGTTACAAAACCTTTTGTACAACCACTATGCAAAAAAGGCGATGGTGGACATCCTTTTTGGAGGCTCGGTTTGCGCCGGCGTTTTTTTGGTTTCTTTTCTGTTCTGTTGCCCGAAAATTTGGCCATAAACCCACTTGCAACCATCTCCGCGAGGAAATCTTTCGGGTATACTTTTAAGTATGAGCGTATGTTGCACATGTGATGCTCAATTTTACAGCCATGTACCTATCCTATTGCGAGTTTAAGTCATACCCATTTTTGCCCTCCCACATGCAGCATCATGCACGGCCCACCTTCAGGTCGTGCTTGCCTCTGCCTCGTTGTTCTTTACTTGATAGGAACCTCTTTGGCCATCCCTGAGGCTCCCTTTCCAGGGGCACCAGCTGAGAGTGCTCCAAGTACTGGCACAAGCACGTCTAATATTCGTGGGGCTCCTTTTCAGTCATCGCAAACCTCACCCCAAGACGTCGGTTGGACCTGGCCGTCTTGGGGAGACCCTTGGGGCACCGGAGGAAGCACCGCACAACCAACGTCCATCAACTACTCAAATTATACACGCCAGCATGGTACGTCTACGACGTCGGCCAGCGAATTTCCGGCTTGCTCCATCCAGGCCGCCTTGAACGAGGATGGTCTAATCTGCCTGGCGGGCTCCTTGTGGCTGGCCTTGACTCAAACCCTGCCTCCACAACTGGGCTGGGGATCGAAAATCCGCCCCCCCGTCGATCCGCTGAGGGAGCTTCCACAACCTCTTGAAGTCCTGAGCATGCCTCTGCCCGCCCTGGTGCCCACGGAGAAGGTAGAGGCCGAGAAGCCCACCTACTACTTCCTTTACCGGGCTATCCAGAACCTCTACGCCGCTGTAGGCGCGAACGCTCGAAGTCGAGGCACCGACTCGGCGCAGGAGCCTATGCTGAACTTGGCCCTGCCTCCCGCGTGGACGAATCAACGGGAGTACACGCTGCGATGGACCGGGAGCCTGGTCGCCGGCGTGTTGCAACCGCAGGCCCCCTTCGCCGTGAGCTTTACCCGCGACAAGGAGATGCTGGTGGTGGTACGTGGAACGATTTACAGCGCGGAGTGGCAGCGAAATTTCCAGTACCAACACGCCGACCCCACGGAGACGGCTGCGTACAGGATGCCGGGAGGCGTGCACGCGGGCTTCTTCGCCGTCTTCAAGGACCTAGCCGAGGCCCTGGTCGACGACGAGATCAAGAGACGGGCACCCAGTAAAGTCACATTCACCGGACACTCCCTCGGGGGCTCCGTGGGCGCCCTCCTAGCCTTCTACACGACCCACGTCCTCCCCCGGACCCAGGTCGAGCTGGTGAGCTTCGGCGCCCCCAACGTGGGCGACGCGACGTTCTCGTCGGCCTTCAATGCACGGGTCCGCAACCGGCATTTGGCCTTTTCGGGCGTGGGCAGTGAGGGAGACTCGTATTTCATCGGGGACTGGATCAGCCAAGTGCCGTGCGGGGCCGTCACGACCTGTCCGCTCCTCACGGAAATGAGCTCCGTCGACCTGAATGGCTCGCCTAGCGGGCAAAGACAGGCAAACGAATCCTATTCTTACACGGCACTAGGTGGTTCTGTGCCTTTTACACCGGCCCAGATGCAGAATGGTCGGACTTGGGCACTCCGATCCGACGTGGCGGGCTTCCGTTACTCCCCCGTGGCGGCCCATACATGCAGCTACATGTGCTTCACGGCGCCGTCGGTGGGGGATGCTTATGATCAATGCGTCTTCACGCTCGAGCTCGGGAGCTCTGTGGACATGGACAAGCGGTGTGCCATCAATTTGTAGGGGAAGGGAAGGAGGAGGAGAGGGCGTGCGTGTCAAGCAATCGGTACGGGGTGACGGGGAAGCAGTTTGTAGAAAGGGTGCTGTGGGTAAAGGAATTGAGAATACAAAGCTTTGTGGTATGAAAGAACTGTATATGGGATGCTGTGTGAATAATGGAACATGAAGGGGTTTAGCATGATGCCGGCTCAAAACAACTTTGCAAACGGGTGGGGTGTCGGGGAAAACGAATGAGGGGAATGGCGGAGGCGGCGGCATGACAGACGCAGGTCATGAGAGAGTTAAGCAAGATGGGTTTGAGGCCTTATCAGCAGAGCGATCCGAATGTTGCAAGGTCACGCATAAAAGAATAAAATTTACCGTGTGGGACGTCCGCATTGCGCTTTGCCCGCCCGCCCCTCTCATTCGGCCGCCACGGCCCCTATCTCGTACTCTGCGATCACGTCCCAAACAGAGACGGGGTGCTGCGGTCCGTGGAAGCCTTTGCTCGAGTCCCCCCCCACGAAGCGCAGGATCGCGTCGTCCCCAGGATGTACGTCCACGTACTCGGTCACATCATAGACCTTGCCGTCCACCACGATCCAGGCGTCCCCGCGGGTGTTGTGCCGAGACACCTGCTGCATCCTATAGACGGGCACGCTCTGCCCTTTCTTCACCGTCACTCGGCGAGGCTTGGGCGCCCGGGGGTTTGCGAGGGCGGGCATCATGCATTGGAAGCATAGGGCCAGCGCCTCCTCCTGCGACCAGGCAGGCGCATAGCCCAGCAGGCGCTTCGCCTTCTCGATGCTGTAGTAGTGATGCGTCGTCAAGTACTGCACCCTCGATCTTGTGAAAGTAGGCTGAAATCTCACGCCCACCATGCGCAGGAGGGTCGCCATGCCATCCATCCAGCCTCCCACGACGGTCATGAGCCCCGTGGGCAGGCGGACACTGGGCGCCGGGTATCCAAATCCTGTCAGCACTTGTGCCAAGAAATCCCAGAAGGGCACGGGCGCGTCGTTCGTGACAAAAAAGGCCTGTCCGTCCACTCCCGGCACCTTGCCGAGCTTCTCCGCCGCCAGCAAATGCGCGTGAGCCACATTCCCTACGAATGTAAAGTCAGCCACATTCCTGCCCTCGCCCAGGGCGTACTTGGTCTTGCCCTTTCGAGCGCTTTCCACCAACACCGGGAAGAACTGCCTGTCACCCGGTCCGAATATCCCGTGGGGCCGAATGGCCGCCGTGTGCATGCCGTGCTGCCCGTTCGCCGCCAGGACCAGGGCCTCGGCTTCCGCCTTCGTCTTTGTATAGGAGTCCAGACTGGCCGTAGGGATGGGCGTGCTCTCGTCCACACCCGCCTGATTTCCCCCCTCGTACACGACGCTAGCCGAGGACGTGAAGACAAACTTTTTCACGCCCGCGGCTGCGGATGCCTGGAGCAGGGCCCGGGTCCCGGTGACATTGACCGCAAACTGCACCGCGGGGGGGTGGGAGGCATGCGGTGCTGCTACGTGATAGACCACTTCGATCCCTTCTACGGCCTTCGCGACATCTGCGGTTTCTACCAGGTTCCCGACTACCATTTTGACGCGAGGTTCGTCTTCGAACCCCTTGGTGATGTCGAATACGGTCACATCACACCCCTGTTCCAAGAGCATTGCAACAATACGGCGTCCGACAAAACCGTTTCCCCCCGTCACCAAAGCCCTATTGGGAAGATCGTACTTAAAACGGCGATTCAGGACTGCATCCGGGACTTCGACAAGGACAGGCACGGGTGCCTTCGAGTCAAGCGTCGTCGAAGTGGATGACGACTGGGCGTGTGATGGCGAGGAACAGGTGACAGAGATTTGTTTAGAAGCAGAATATTGACCTCTCTATTACTTATTTTAACTAGTGAGATTTACCTTAGCTTTAATGAATATAATTGCAAGCAGGCACGCTGCGACGACACCTATCGTGACCGCATGTGGCGGTGTCAGGAAGGAGGAGTCGTCGGCTGTCATCTGCAAAGATTGGGTGTTTCAAAAAAGAGAGTGAGCGCTGTCTTTCCGACTACAAAGCAACTTAGGTCGCTTTTGCGTACAAAACCAGTATATTTCCCGCAAAGCAGCATGAAATGCACACACTACGGTGCGCAAGGCGGCGACCGGAACAAATCCTCCTCAGCGACCTCACGGTTGTGGGCGAGGCATGACTAACACAATGGGGAGCCCAAACAATCTTCGAGCGACGTGTGTTGCCGATAAACACCAAAGGGGAAAAAATCTTATCAAGCTTAACAACATTAAATTCCCAAAGTATTTACATTTTGTGTACAATATTAATTCAAAACGTCCACAACCGATCCCGCCAAGTATAACCTCCCGCCCCCTCAGTCCCCTTCCTCGACCACGCCTCCGCTAGATTGTAGTAAGACAGGTCAGGAAGCGGCCTATGGCCTTTATAAAATATGTTGTATGTCCACTCTAGGAGTGGATGCATCAACTCATCCAAGGCGACAGTGACCAGGGCGCAGGCGGCGAGCATGTAGATGGCGCGGAATGTAAAAAGGGCGACGTAGGGCACCGAGGGGAGGACGAAGAGTGAGAAGGAGCGCCAAAGTATCATGGCACGCAGGCCAAGCCACTTGAAGCAAAAAATAGGGGCGTACAGAGGCCGTGCTGCTTTCAGGAAGAAGCGGATGAAGAATGGAATAGACCAGCGGTAGAGCTCGTTTTCTTCGAGCCAGGGCTTCTCAGCAAGAGCAAAACGCCCAGCGGAGGGATGGTAGGCAAGGCGGGTGGTGAGGCGATGGAGAGGGAAGGGATATCGCAAATAGAAGAGAAAGGGAGGGTCCAGGGGCTGAGAGGGGGATGCGAGCGTCAAGGAGGCGTCTTGAGGGGAGTGGCCTCGGTCTCGGATTTGCTTCTCAAGGAAGTCCCTCTGCTCAGTCGGGGTCCACCTCCACCAGCACTGCGAGTCCACCACGGCAAGTCCATCCGCCAAAACCGTCTTTTTCCCCGTCTTTAGTAGCCGCAAAAGGGCGTTCTGCGTGAGGGGTGGCGAGGTCCCTGAGGGTTTGTTGAAGTCTGAGTAGTCGGCCTCCCCATCCGGACGTCGCCTGCCCCCCTTGTCGAAGGTGGCGAATAAAGTTTCCGCGTGCAGCTTTTCGTCCTTAATTTTTTTGCACGAGTGGAGCGTGGAAATGAGACGTAGTGACTGGTAAGGCGCGTGAAACCAGGCAAACAAGAGTTTCGGTGCGCCATCTTGGGTCTATTCCACAACATGTGTTTACCTCGATGGGAAACGTTTTGTTACATGCAAAAAAGATAGCAACGCTATTACGACTGCTACGTAAAATCCCAGTTTGGACCCCACAAACCTTTTCTTTGCTTGTTTTCACCCACTTGGCCGCCGCCTGGCCCGGCATGAGACATATTGGCAATGCTCCTCGAGGTCTTGGTTCGGTCGCCATTGAGGACCGTGTGTGCGGACACAAAATGAAGGGAAAAACAGGCGTTCGAAGAAAAAGGATAATAAAGGAGCACCTTGCACCAGCGTGCCATAAAAAAGTTGTTGTACCCGCCCACCGCCCCATTCCGGCTCGAGGAACTGAGGATGTCAGGATGTAAGAAAAAAGTGAGGCCGGAACACACTGCGTGCAGCGCGTCCTTATCGACTTTAATGCCCGCGGGAAATGCATACGTGAAATGCACAGGCAAGGCTTGGAAGCTTTTAGAGTAGCCGGGTGGTCTGACAGTAAAAAGGGTGGCCGGCTCGTGTGTCACAAGGAAAACAACCTCCTCCCTCCTTAACCTCCCCCCTTGCTTGGTTTCTGTGCATTGACGCCTCACTTTCACCCTCGAACGTCTGAATTCCACGTATACAGGCTCTTGCACGTTAAATCTCACGTTAAACCTGGGATATAGGAAGCAAGCAGCATGGTTTTGTTCGTCGTAGGCCTAGGTTTAGGCGATGAAGATGATATAACTGTGCGTGGGCTGAAGGCAGTGCAACGAAGCGAAGTCATATTTTTAGAGGCTTACACATCTGTCTTGGGAACCCCTAAAGAGCGTCTTGAAACTGTCTTTGGAAAGTCTATTGTCATTGCGGATCGAAATATGGTTGAAAGTGAAGCAGAGCGGATCTACATGCCGGCTAAAGAGACCGATGTATGCTTTTTGGTGGTAGGTGATCCTCTTTGCGCTACCACCCACACGGACATAATTATACGAGCCAAAGCCGAGGGAATAAGAGTAGAAGTTGTGCATAATACGTCCGTCATGGGTGCTGTCGCGTCGTGTGGTTTGCAGCTTTACAGTTTCGGGTACACGGTATCCATTCCGTTGTTCGAGGGAGAGTGGCGGCCCGATTCCTTCTATCCAAAAATTGCTTACAACAAAGCAGGCGGCATGCACACGCTCTGTCTCTTAGACATTAAGATGAAAGAGCCTGACTATGAAGAGATGATGCGTGGCCGTGTGCGCTACCTCCCCCCGCGCTTCATGACAGTCAACGTGGCTATCGGACAGTTGCTGGCCGTTGAAGCTGTACGAGGCGAGGGGGTGCTATCGCGGGAAACGTCTGCAGTGGGCTTGGCGCGCCTGGGACAGTCGACGCAAATGATCGTGTCGGGGACCTTGGGGGAGTTGCTTGAGGTTGATTTCGGTAAGCCTTTGCACAGCTTGGTGATTTGCGGGGAGCAACATCCCTGCGAGGTGGAGCTCTTGGATATGTTCCACGTCCGAAAAGGTACGCTATTCTGTGTAAAGTTATTCAGGGGGTTGCTTTGATCGCTTGAGTCAATCGCCATGCCCGGTCCTATATCATAATGTTTGACCTCGCAACATGCTCCTTTCCCTCCCCTTGGCCCCCCCCTTGGCGGAACACGCTTCCCCCCCAATGTCACCCAGGTGGATGGAGCCGGTACGTGAGACCGGACGACAACACCAGCAGCAGCAGCGACGATGGTGATGAAGACGATGGTGTTGATGGAAACGGACCACCGGCTCACGCAGATGTGACGGGAGAGGGCTTAAAGCAATAAATTATTCATATTATTCAATCGACGCACCTGCTGCCCCCAAGAAAAGCACATATCAAACTGAGAAGCCTCTTCTCTCAAGTCCTTACAAGGATGAGTATCGATTCTTTTTCTCTATCCTCATTACTTGACAAGTCTCCCGCCAGAGGCCATAAAGTGACGCAAGCGAGAAATGCCTCTGACCTCGGACTACATACATCGTCTTTCGCCCTACTCTGCGCCCGTATCCGGCTGTCGCCCATGCAAGGGACTCCCTGTCCCTGTATTTCATTGTGCAGCCACATTGTACTAATCATCCAGTCTCACGCGAGAGCGACGCGTGTCAGCGCAGACGCGCCCACGTCATCGTCTGTTTCTCCTTTTCTACTATCCCAGCACTTGATGCCATGAGCTGATCTCTCCGAGCGCCCGCATGAGGCGCAATAAGCATATTGATGCCCAAGCGAGGATGTGGTACATCCCATTTTAAGGCTGGCTCATAACCAGCCAGGCGGAGCCCGGACACACCGGCATGTCTCCTCCCCAGCCCCTTCCCCCACTTCTTTGCCACCTGTACAAATCATACCCCCCACGCTGGGCGCACGCCTGTCATGTCCATACAAACGTCATATCAATCATGCCTAGGCCACCCTTATGCCTCCGGGAAATTCAACCCTGACACCTCCAGAAAATGGAAATAAGGTACATACATGTGCGTCTATGATCGGTTGCTCTTTTAGCTGTCGCTGCACCTGCCGTTAAATTACATGTTTGGGAACTGGCTACCAAGAGAAACGGGCCGCGAACCTTGCCGAGATTCGATTTCATTCTCGTCCACCCGCCCTCTAATTCCTGTCCAAGGCTCGAAAACTCAATCAGAAATCATCTCACATGATCCCGGAGAGCTCCCTCCCTCGTCCTCCTCCCCCTTCCTTTCGGCTGTCCCTAGTGCTCCAGCCTCGTCAAGGCAGCATCCTCCGGGCCCCCGGTGAAGTACTCGACTTGAGGGTAGTACGGCCCCATGCGATACCGCACATATTCCGGTAAAAAACACTCCATGGGCGCCTCTGTGCTGCAGCAGAACTGCTCCATCTCCAGTGGGTCCCCCGCTTTCATGGCGGCGTCCGCCCCCTCCCCGTGTGGCCCCACTTGACCCGATTGGCACGCCTCGGGCACGATGTTCACCACTCCCGACGCGCTCAATGCCCCTTGTTCCAAGCCCACTACCTGGCTCCGCGCCATCACCTGCCGGTACAGCAGGCCCGTGTACTCCACAATCCCGCCCCCGAAGAGGGAGGCGCCCCACTTCATGATCACGGGGTTCTCGTCCATCACCTGCCGGGGGTAAGCGCTTTCCACCTGCGGAGGCACCACCCATATCGTAAATTTACGGTCCCACTCTCCTCCGGGGGGAAGGCGTTTTTGGTAGTGCTCGGTGATCTGCGTGTCGGCGACCGTCGCGTGGTTCCGGAAGGGAATGGTCCGATGCACGGCGGACAATGACACGTACCGGACGTCGTAGTCAGTGGCGTTGGCGACGTAGGGGGGGGTGTAGAGGGAGCCCGGGACTCGCGGCAAAGTGCCCGTCACGCGCGCCCAGAGCATGGCCTCGCTCCCGTTGCGGACGTGCCTGGGCTCCGCCACGGACGCCACGTAGTTCGCGTCTTTACTCGCGAACTTGCCCTGACGGTCCGTGTACTTGGGCAAAAACACATTGTTCGCCTTATTGGGAGCCACGGCAGGGTGGCCTGCGAAGGGGGGGGGGGGCGCCGGCCAGATCTCGGAAAGATAAGCCAGCAGCTTGAACCCTTTCCGCCGACGGTACTGGCAGAAGGGAACTTCGCGCCATTCTCCGTCCTTCAGGTGCGCGCGCTTAGCATAGAGTCGGGGTGGCGGCGCCCATCCCCACTCGAAGGCCAGGTCCTTCCCGTAGGGAGGAAGGTGTCCCCATGGCGCCTGGGGCGGGCCTTGCAGAGCCTCCTCCACGTAAATGCGGAAGAAAAGGTCGAATTGACCGGACTCTATGGAATCAGGAAGCGCACGCAGCTCGTTGGTGTAGTTCTGATCGCCCCTGGCCGTCATGTAGAGCGTATAGCCCCCCTGCCTCAGGCCCTCCTGGGCGGCGGTCAGGTTCGCGTAGCAGTTGGGTCCGTTTGCATCAGGGACGATGTCCACGTCCCGCAGGCTCTGGTGCGACATGAGCGTCCGCAAATCGTACGTTTGGTAGGAGCAGTATCGAGCGTACGGGAAAGACTCCGCGACCAATTTGAACTCATCCCCTTTGCTCATTTGGATCTGCATGACATGATACAAGGATCGCATGTCCGGGAAAGCTACATTCCACGCGTCGTGATTTCCCACAAACCTCCATGCACAGTAAGGAGGGTTGATTAACGCTGGGCTGTCTTGTTGGAGGCGCTTAATGAACAATGCGACAGAGGCGAAGACCACCGTCCAGAGCACCTGGGAGCGGCGGGCGAGGTACTGCGAGCTCCGTGGAGAGCCAGTTGTGCCGTTGCTACATTTGCTCTGGCACTCATGACTGACACTTCTATTGTTGGTGCTCCTGTTTACATGTGATTCTTCATCCACGAGCAAAGGCCGCGCCATGGCGTGGACAAATAGGAAGTGAAGACTGGAGTGGAAGAACCCCCGTGGGAGGGGGGGGGTTATTTGACCCGGTGCCGCTGGCTCCCCACTTAAATCACTCACAGAGGCCCTCGAAATCACCTTCACGGATGGAGAATAGGGTGTGCATGACGTGAGGGGTATAATAAGAAATCGCATGCCAGGGCGTGGCTTTTAGAACCCCTACGATCTCATGGAAAATGTCATCTTCGCCCTTTCTTTCTCTCGTTCCACGCCTTGCCCGCCCCCCACGTTTTAAACTCCCGGCGACGACGCGACAAAAAAAACACATCGCTAAGTGAAGCACAGGTACATGGCGATAGCTAGAGTACGCCTCGAAAGGCGCTGTTGCCACAAAGCGTCACATCACGACACATGCTTGGAGGGAAATGCCTATGAAAAAATAGAATCACTTTTCCTTCTCTGCAGACGCTGGGTTGAGACACGAAGAGGAAGAGCAAGAAAAATGCGGCGGGGAACGACAAGGCAACGACAGGGCCGATGAGGAGGGGAATGTATGCATTCCACAAATAAAAGAGCGTGGAGGGTATATATGTGCCTGACAGCGGTACATTGCCAGGAGTGGCTAAATCACATGTGAGAGTAGCTCGCTTTTTTCTCGCGGACTTAACTGGGAGATGCTCCCATGTTTTGGGTTTGACGCCGGGTGTGCTCCATATTTGAGTTTGGCGCCGTGGTCATGATATTGTCCCCCACAAAGGAAGGGGTACCGCGACATAAATTGGAGTGACCCAATCAGTGAGATTAGTCTTACTCCCCGGGTGGAGACAAAAATAAAAATATGGTTCAACTTTCCACGAGATTTTCGTTCCGCCCCGGTTCTCCCGGCTTTTTATTTTCTCGATAAATGCGGCATCACGAAAGTTCACCAATCATTTGAGTCTCTGTTACATGGCTCGGACCAAAAAGCTCCTCGTCGATCCCTCCCACCGCCCTCCACACTCTACAACCCAGCTATCGACTCGCCCATACCTTACGCTTTACACCGTCGTGGGAGGGTCACCGTCCCCTCCCCCTCCCCCCTTCTTGCCGCCGAGATTATCATTGAAAAAATCGCCCACCTGACGTTGTGAGGAGGAAATGCAGGGCTGTAAGGGCAAACATGTCTCTAGTGCAGTGACTGGCTGCGCTCTCCCCCTTGCTTCCCCCTGACTACTGCCTCATCCACGGGACTTACCTTCTTCACCATGGGTTTACCCTCGTCGACCACCTGCTTCGTCGTCTTCTTGATCGTCTCTCCGGCTTTCTCCAGGGCGGGCCGCGTTCTCTCTGACAGATGCTCTACTGCCCCCGACACCCGCCTCCCTACGGCCTCCAAGCCTGGCTTGGCCGCCTCCGCCGTGTGATGAAGTCGGTCGCCGACGACTTTGCCGCCCTCCACCACCGCCCCGACGAAGGGTTTCGACGCCTCTCGCATTTTGTGCACGGCCTCTGAGTCTTGCAGCGTGGCGATGGACTTGCGAGCTTGAGACCATCCAGAGGCCAGAAAGCCCTTTGCCACGGAGAAACCATTGGCGAGGCTGTCCGCAGGAATGACATTCTGGCTACTAGGCTGCTGGTGGAAGAGGGGCGGGAATGGGTGCAAGGAGCTTTATGCAGTGAGAGGCTTGACATCACGAAACGACTTGAATTGACGCGGGGCGCGGTACATTTCAAAAATCTATCCTTGAGATAGATCCACCATACGCATCAAGAAGCATTATATTTCACTATTGCTTTGGGCAAAAAAGGACCGGTATCCTTGAATATGCAGATGTGTAAGGAGTCTTCATAGCAGGCCCACCACGCCACCCCTTCTTCTCTACTTACAGCGCCCTCGTCCTCTTCCTCCGTAGCCGTCGATGCCACGGCCGCGGCCGCTTCGGACTCTGTAATACGTTCGGATAAAGATAGTTGAGAGTTATGCCTTTTTTCTTCCGGCTTCCTCCTTCTTGCAGACGATTGCTCTGGGGACGCGAAGGCTTGCAGAGACTCACCGTCATCCTTCATCACGTCTGTCAAACCGCCGTCACTGCCTTGTCGTCCCGACTCGGAGAAAGACGTGGTGTGCTCTTCCATCGACATGGTAACCTGTTTCGTGCAGGAGATAGGCAGTACGCGTGGGCGGTGCGAAAGCCTGACTTTGGGGCGGGGCAGCCGAGGGAAGGCCGTTTGGGCGAGGCGGCGCCAGATAGTGAGAGCGGTCGCTGTCATGCGTCCGCCAAGAGTGGGCGTCGACGATATTTCGTTTCTCCCTGGCTTCCGCGGGTGCAGGACTGTGAATGATATCTACTGTGCCCGGCGTTCACGAGATCGCGTCGCGGGACGGGAGTGTATCGGCGGGCATGCGGCCGGCTCGAGTTATCCGGTTCCTCACGCCTCTCGTTCCACTTCACATCAGACCACTCTCACGAGAGCCAGGAGGCAACTAACACCGCATCCGTGCGCACAAATCTGGATTAGAGCACGAAACACGATAAGATGAGTGAAAGCAAAAATGAGGCCGTCTCTGCCGCGGAGGCCGAGGCCCCTGCTGCCCCTCCAGAGCCTGAGGAACCTGCGGAAGACCCGAACGAGGTTGTGCGCTTTCTGACCCATTTATCGCCTACCTATGCTGAGGCCGCTAAGGTATGGCGCTGAATAGCGGAGGATAATCAGGGAAATTGACATACATGAAAAAAGTGTTTTGTGCCGGAGTTTCTATGTGGGCATCTTCTCCCACAGCCATTGCATGCCTGATGTGTTTTTTGACGTGTTCTAGCATGAGATGGAGGAGGGAGTGCCATGGAAGGCATGGAAATGAACGGGGGCAGAAGGAGTCATAAGGGTGCGGAGCAGCACCTGACAATTCCTGGATGATATGTTTTGATACCCGCAGGCATTGGTGGCTACGGGCGTGGAGACCGTGGCGGACTTGGCGGGGCTGGAATACCGGG
>Ga0102934_1000526_pt1 | contig 25892 bp, 28 predicted proteins | sample SalPonR2_A_D1_MG_FD_78175 | JGI IMG/M metagenome (GOLD analysis project Ga0102934, IMG submission 78175) | Salt pond soil microbial communities from South San Francisco under conditions of wetland restoration - Salt Pond MetaG R2_A_D1_MG | ecosystem: Environmental > Aquatic > Marine > Intertidal... | reverse complement strand
TCCCTCCTCTCCTTCCAGCTTCCCCCCCTGACCCCTCCCCGCCTCAAACGCGTCAAAGAGGCGGGCCTCCTCCTCCACCGACACACAGTACCCGCTCGCTCGCACTGCCTCGTCCAAATTCCAACATTCTCGATCCTCCTCTCCCTCTTTCCCTCCTTCCCGCCCCTCCTCCTCCCTCCTCCGCCCCGCCCTAGCCGCCCGCGCCTCCCTCAGGACCATCTCGAAGTCCGGCACCTCGTCCTCGCCAGGTACGTAGTGCATCTTCATCGCGAAGAACTTGACCACGCACTGGACGTCCCGCTCGAACATCTCGCGCGCGTTCGCGTGGGAGGTGCTGATCATTTGAGGGAAGTCAATGAGGGTCACCGCCCCCGCCTCATCCACCATCAGGTTGAATTCATTGAAGTCGCAGTGGACCAGCCCCCGCCGCGCCATCCGTACGATCAGGTCCATGCAGACCGGGAAGATCCGTTCGGGCTCGGCCATGTTCCCTTGCTTGACCTGGAACATCGGGAAGCCCTTGACCCGAGACATGAGGACCACGTGCCGGTTCTGGTCGATGGGGGTGGGGGTAGGGAAGCCGTTCGAGTGCAGGGCTTTCATGAAGGCGTACTCCCGCAAGGCGGCAAGGCGGGACATGTAGAGCCAGGAGGCGGACTTGCGGTGCTGCAGGTAGTCGCGCTTGTTCTTCACGGCCCGAAAGGAGACGCGGCCCAGCCGATGGAACTTCAATATTACCTCCTCTCCCTCCTCCGTCTGCGCCACATAGATGTCGGACTCCTTCCCCACGCCCACCTTTTGCCCGACCTACGCATGATGATCGAAAGGTGGATATCTTTTGAGCGATGTCGCTGTAATTTATACGCCCATACAGGCCGAGCACAAGTCTGTCTTCAGAGATAAAGCCTTGCAAGGAGCCAAAGCATTTGATTGTTGTTGCACGAATCCATACAATCTCTCCAATCCTTCAAAATCTTACCCCCGAAATATGTCCTCGGGCTAGTAACGTCTTAAGAGCCAGTATATCGTAGCCGCCGAACGTAAGACGGTACCCTGTGAAGAAGGGAATGAGAGGTCGACAGAGCGACCGTCCGTAAATGTCAATGATTCATGGCAAGTTCCATGGAAGAACAAAGCAGAATCGGTGACGGCACAAATCTGTTCAAGAATTGAGTACCATCGTAAGTCGTCTTGTCATGGTAAACGAGCTTGAATCGCAGCAGAGTACTTAAAAACTTCTGAACGCCACCATGCCGAAGTTTGGCAATTTTAATAAGGAGCTCCACAGGAACCACGTCGTGATTTTTCATGCCCATTTCCACCGCTGTTAGAACCCTAAAATCATCCTTGGACATGTACCGCATACAAGTCACGTCGAGCTTCATGATTTAGCTCAGCCACCCGAAGTGCTGCTGCGATGCTTAACCAATTCCTAGGGGTGGGGAGGTAAAGATAGGAGTGAAAGCTCTCACAGGGAATCTTACAGGAAAGTTTGGCCGTCATAGTCACTACGAAGACAAATTTCCTAGAATCACGTTTGAAAATGAAATATGCGTCGCCACTTTTAATCCTCAGCAGTAAAAGGGGCAGTAAATATTACGCTTTCCCCTCGCCCAGCAGACAGAAGCGGAAGGGCCTCGCCTCGATCTCTCCACGCCTTAAAATGTGTAATTTCGGATTCATTATCCCTCAAACATACAGACAGATACTCACGTGCACGGAAGATAAATGAAAATTACATCTGTTGCGGCCGTCCTTGCGACAATGGGTCCGGCTGCGGTCCATTCGTTTCCTTTGTCTTTTCGTCCCGTCAGCTCTTTCTCAGGTCCGGCCCTACCACCAGTCAAACGGCAATGTCTAGCAAGAGAGGGGCGTCGGCGGCCTTTTGACGGGCCCCAGCCGCTGCGTTCAGGAACATCATCCCATAGCGCCGAAGAAAGAGAAGCCTCCTCACGTGATGACGTTGATTCTCGCGCGACTCCTGTGCCAAAACCGAAACCCTTCATAAGCCGTCGCGTGCGCCGCGGGCCCATCGGCGCTGCAACTTCAGGCATTGATGATGCTTCGAAATCATCGCGACAAGTAAACGGTAGCACCGCAATACACAACAAATCAGTGACGCCTACGTCTACTCCTGCTGTCCTCAAAGTGAGTAAAAAATGGGCGTGCGTGGCCAATTGTGGAGCATGCTGTTACCTTGCCCCTTCCGAGCGCCCCTACCTCCTTGACTACTTCGACGATCCAAAGGACCTAGCAGCATACAACAGCATGGTGGGAGATGACGGATGGTGTATTCATTACGACAAAGCGGCGCGGGCGTGCACTGTGTTCGAAGATCGGCCCTGGTTCTGTCGCGTGGAGGGCAAGACGTTCGAGAAGATGTACGGAGTGACGGGGTCGGAAATGGACAAATTTTGCACGTCTTGTTGTCGGGAGCAGATCGCAGACGTCTACGGCACAACAAGTGGTGAAATGCTTTCGTTCAACATGGCGATAAAGCACTTGAAAGCTTCGGCTGGCGACGCCAGAAGCGAGAGGAGTAAGGGGGCGGGTGGCTTTGGCAAGGGCGCAAGAGCAGTGGACGAGGCCGTGGGGGAGCCTGTAGCCCCTATTGTGCCCATCGACCCGTTTACAAACGAAGCTTCAGACAAGGAAGCAGCCATGGCGGATTGGATCGGATCGTGACAGGATGACGGGTGAGGTAATGGAGAAATGAATCAAATCGTCGACAGGCTTAAAATATAAATATAAATTTATGAATTTTATACTTATTTTATGCTTATAAATTGAAAAGTTTAACAATGCTTAGTATTTGATTTGGATTCACTCGCTTTCAAAAATTGCTTTCGAGCTTTATTTATTCATTTGTCGTTCCTTTGCACAGGTACTTTGCCCATTTTGCCATACCCGATCGCGGTCCGCATGACAGCCTCCCACAGACCCTCTCCAAGAGCCCGCTTGGGTCTTAAGAGACGTCCACGTCACACGGCCATCATCTCGATCTCCGGTTTCCTTCTGTGCTCCATCCTGGCGTCATTGTCATCTCTATTCTCCAAAGCCGGTCCCTGACGCGGCTTTCCGTTCCCGTCTCCGCCTCGGCCCTCCTCTCGCTCCTCCTCCGCTTGTGTCGCCACCCTGCTATAGCCCGATTTACCCACCCATCGCTGCGGGACCCAATTATCCACACTCGAGCTCTCTGCAGCCAGCCCCGCGGCAGCCAACAAGGACGCCCAGGGGCCGGGGCCTGAGGGTTGACGCCAGAGAGCGAGCAGGTAGAGGAGGAAGAAGAGAGAGACGGCACACACGCCGACCACGGCTGTTCGCAAGGGTCTGCCCGCGAAGAGCATCACGTTGGCACCAAGGAGCATGAGCAGGATGAGGAGGCGCCGGAACAGTGCCACATCCACGAAGGAAGAGAGGGCAGAGCCCGCCCCGACCCCCAGGCCCCCGGCCAACATGAGAAGGAGAAGCCGAGAGGCGTCATCGGGGAGGGATATCTGGCCATGGGTGGTTACAGACACTGAGTGCCAGCTATTGAGCAGAGATAAAGCGGCGAGACCGTGGCCATGGTCGATGAAACCCTTTTCGCGCCCTTTTCACAAAACCGACCTACACCCTCTTCCCCCCCTCCATCAAAGCACGCACCTGCCTTTGCACAGCCTGCAAGTACAATAAGCGGAAGACATTATCCACCAGCCATATCACGGCATTGCTCGCGCGCCACTCGTCTTTCTCTACCCCCGTCGCCGCCACCAGGATCATCAGAGGCGGCCCCCCCGTCCCAAAAAGTCCTGCTAAAAACCCCGAGGCAAGTCCCAACACCCTCCCCAATCGTCGCAGCCCCGCCCTCTCCTCCCCTTCCACTAGCACCTGCCCCTGTTTACCATCGTGCTCCCCCGACAGCCCCTTGGCGCGGAGCACCTCTGCAGGGATCTGGTAGGCCCCGACCGACAGGAAGACGAGGCCCAGCACCCGCTTGAGCCAGAGGGAGTGGACGTGATAGAGAGCAACCAAGCCCAGACCGGTGCCGAAAAGAATAGGCCAAAGAAGGAGGCGAACAAGCTGATAGTTGGGGGAAGGGAATCAGCGAGGGCAAGCGCGGTCCTCCCCCGTACTCCATGCCGGCCTCTCACCTTCCCTTACCTGCCAGTTAACCTCCCGCCATATCAAGGCGCTTTGCACAGCCATGGCAGCAAGGCCCCCGACGGTAAGATTGTAAACCGCTTCCGAGATCGTGGAGGAGCACACGCCGGGAAAGTTCTGGTGAGAATTACGGATGGAATGAAACCGAAGATGGAAATGGGTGACACAGAGCTTGACACGGAGGTTGGAAAGCGAGAGATTGCGAATTTGCCAGCGAAAGAATAATACGTATGAGATGCATGAGTAACACGGTTCAGTCGCACAAAATCGGAAAAAGATATAAAAGCTACGAGAGAGGTCCGAACCAGATACGTCCTATGCCTCCTAATACCCACCCTTCCTGTGAAGTTTGAGGACCCTCAGAAATATTTCCTTCCGAGAAAATGCATGCATCATATCTTATGGAGCCGCATGCTACTTATGCTTACCATGCTACATATCGTCAGCGCAATATGCATTACCACAGCGTCTCCAAAACCGCAAACCCCCATTGGAAGATTGGCGAACAGTATGATGAAGAAGCGTGCGGCCTCCTGCCCCCCCCTGTCCATCGATGGCCTACGCAGACTTTAGTAGCCCCCTCGACGCGTAAAGATACAGCGAAATTCACAAGTACTTTTGTGTCCCTGTATGGTATGCGGTGGATAGATAAAGCGTAGCACGGAAAGTGGGAGTGAGGAGGACAAGCGGGACTGGCGCCATCTCGAGTGGACGGTGACTCCGGTGGCGATATGGAGTTAAAAACAGAGTCCGGAAAGTCCATGCGCCTCCTACTTCATTCATGCCGCCACTTAAAAATATTAGATTCTTGGTCAAGGGTCACGCATCTTGATCTGTCGTTCTACGGAAGAGCAAGGCTCTGCTATGATGTCGATCACTTGTGTGCTTTCCTTTGTCAATTTATAAGCGAATTACGAAGAACAGAAAACCACTGCTCAACACAATACTCATTGCGACGTATTCTGAGCAACCAATCCCGATAGCTTGGATAACTTGTCTCTACATATGGTGCCATGCATCGCTGTCGTTAGTTTCGCGTCTACTGGGCCTTTCCTTTATGCATCATTTAATCTCAAGTCAGAGTATAGTAAAGTTGCCTTATGTTCGGCAGGCGATAGGCGAGATAATTATCTTGTTAGCATGTCCGGAGGCATCTTGTCATTCACGTTGATGTCCCTCCTAAATTATACCTTATCCACTTACAGACATTCCTCCCGTAGCACTTTTCCCGCGCTGTTAAAAAATGGTCGCGGCCACCCGTCAATCCGCTCCGCCTGGATTTATGGTGCCAGTCGACATCGAGCCTTCCTCTCCAGGTGCGCAGCGATTCGAGGCCAACCCCCCTGGCTTTATGGCGACGCTTCCTACCCATACCCTCAATACCTTGAATGATTACAAGGAGTATTTCATTACGGAAATGAAGCACCCGACATTCGCGCAATCCGTAATCGCCGAGTGGTGGGCTACGACGCTTTTCCTGTTCTTCCTGATCTTGAGCTGCTTGCCGGGAGCGAATGACGGACAGGAAGTCTTCCGCATCGGAATCGTGGCGGGTCTGACGATCGCCATCCTCGTCTACGCCTTCTACGCCGTAAGCGGCGGGAATATCAACCCCGCCGTCTCGCTGGGCCTGGCGCTTTCCGGTCGGATGACAGCTCCTCGCGCCTGCTTCTACATCGCCGCGCAGATTGTCGGCGCCATAACAGGCACGGCGATGGCCAAGGCCGTGAGTCCCCGGGCGTTTGACTTGGGCAAAGGCGGGATGAACGCCTTGCAGACGCTGGACGTGGACCTGGAGTCTATCGCAATCACGGAGGGCCAAGCTTTTTTCGCGGAGGTGATGGGCTCGATGCTCTTGGTGCTGGCCGTGCTTTTCTGCACAGACACGGCCCGCTCGATAGAGCACCCGCACATGACAGCCCTGATCCCCCTCGAGATCGGCTTCGTCGTCCTGCTCGCCCACGTGGCCATGATCCCGATCGACGGCTGCGGCATCAACCCGGCCCGCTCGATCGGATCGGCGGCCATCTATGGGTCGCTAGTGCACTTATGGATCTTCGTCTGGGGTCCTGTGGTAGGAGCGTGCTTCGCCGCCCTTATTTACCGCCTCATATTCGCTCCAACGGAGGTCTTCAACGAGTACTTCAAACCTGAAAATGTGATGGCTCGCGCCTCCAAGGGACTGCGCACGCTATCTGGGCAGGACCGGGACTCCAATTAAGGAAGGAGCGGGATGAAAGGGAGAAAAATAGGGCACATCGGGAGGGGGGCGAGGATGAAGCCCCCTTTTCTCCAAGTCCTGGCCACCACAAGTTTTATGTTATGACATGAAGCACAGGCGATTCGCATGCAATGGAAGGGCGACCGGAGGTTGGGGCGGTCCCGAGGTACGCTGCCTGCATGCACTCGGTTGATATGTGACTCTTTCAGAATGTTGACCTCGCGGAAAGGTAACAGAGAAGGCGAAGCAGAGCGAATGGACGTTGCAGGAATGGCAAAGTAATATGAGAATGAATTTACAAACACCATGAAGATGTGTCTTATGTCTTACAACTGCGGGGGTAAGTGCGTGGAATTGTCGTTGACTGGGCGGCAGTTGACGTGGACGGCAAAAGAAAGCACCAGAGCTGACGCCGTTTCCAAACCCCTTTGGGATGCTTGAGCGCTAAGATAGTATTTGGCAGTACTGTAAGCATGTCTTTCATCACAGTGATCCGTGGTTGTCGAGGATTCCTAGTTTTGTGGATTTGAAAAAGTGCAAGCGCGTTGCTCTTTCGGACTCTTGCGATGGTTTACGCTGACACAGCGCGTCGAATCTATCATTTCTTCAGAAGTAGATGGCCTCGAGGAATTTCTAAATAGAAAAAGAAATAATTAAAGGCAAGAGCTCGAGAGGACCACAATGTGCTTTTCTTTTTTCAACGCCAACCGTTTCCCGACGGCTCTGTCCAGAAAGGACCATCCTCTGAGCCTTCATGGGCACAGGAAGCGTTTTCCACCCTTGACTGAACACGCTGACACAAGCTTCAAAGATGGGCAGCCAGTCACCTTTTTCCCGTAATCTCTTCGACGAATTCGGCAACGAAGCTCTCCATGAAGGCGTGGCGGGCTTTCGCCAGCGCCCGCCCCTCCGACGTCTTCATTCGTGCGGCGAGGTGCAAAAGCTTGTCATGAAAATGTGTGAGAGTGTCATGGCATTTCGTTGTGGTTTGACCGTTTTCCACTGATACTGCCGAGGAGGCAAGGTATTCAATTTTTGACGCAGGCAGAGGCCTTCTCCGATTTTCCAAGCCAGCGCCGTGCGAGGCCGCCATTTCCGATGAATACATCTCGCGACCCAGTGCACCTCCGAAAGCAAAAGTCCTCGCGATTCCAATTGCTCCTATGGCATCCAACTGGTCGGCGTCCTTAACTGGGCCTAGTTCCGGGTATGTGAGAAGGTCCCCGGGAGTGAACATCCCACCTGGTAGCTCCTCGCGAAAGCTGACCCGCAGCACCACGGCTTGAATTCGTTGCGCTTGACCAGGTGTAATGTGGCCATCTGCTTGAAGCTGATCCAAAACGCCGTTCAAAATTTTTACACCGTTGGATGTGTACTTGGGATCACCGACGTCATGCAGAACGGCACACAGCCAAGCCATTTCCAATTCACAGGAGTTTAGGCCCTCTGCTCTGGCAATTCGATCTGTTAATGCCAGGACACGCTCGATATGACTAATATCATGGGAGGCGTCTACACCTTTACAATGCTGCTTCACGTGGACTAGTGCGGCTTTCACGGGACTGTGAGTATGGAAAGAGGCTGGGTTTTGCATCGATGGTGGCGGACACGAGCCCTTCCGATGCTGGTGGGGAGGTTAACACAGATGCCGGGGACATGCAACAGTGCCTGCAAACTCCAAAGTCAGGAATACCTGTTTCGTACAGGATGATGTGTCGCATGGTTGGATACGCTTGATCGTTAGGCAGTTTTTTTGGGGGCGACGTGTGATGGACCTCATTTGACGACAGAGAGCGGCAAGGTCGAGGTCTCACACGGCTACTGAAGTACAATCATCATGATCGTGGAGATGCAGCTGCAGCCAGAGTCAGGAAACATGTGTACCTACCTGTCATACTTAATCACAAATGCCCAATGAGTAATGACTGAGAGCATTGGGTACAGTGCTGAGGTTCTACTTAAACCGTCTGGAGTACTCGTCAGGTAAGTGAACACTTTTCTCACAAGTTTTTTTGGGCCTCCCTGCCCCCTCCTTAAGAGCTGTAGCACAAAGCGTTGATGATGCCCTTATACATTGACATGTAAGCACTGGGTTATGAAAATATAACGTGATTACCAGGGACCATCGAGCCCTATCTCCTGAAACGCTGCTATTTGTCAGGTGCCGTGCTTTTATCCTTCGGCGTTCATATTCTGGTGCGCGCACATATCTGATACTCTCACTTCTATGCACTATATATTTATACATATATACACGTTGTGTCATCCTTGCTTAACCGTAACAGGATATATCTGCTTGTGGCAGTAGTTGTGACCTGTTTGGCCGGGTTCAGGAATTTGTAGTTTATCCTGCTGCTAACCTCGCTACCGTCCGCATCCGAGTTTTCACCACCTTCTCCGCCTTTGGTCGCCTCATTCTCAATCAGAAAGCCCAGTCAGCGCATTCCTATCACCAGCATATGCAGTAAGTTGACGCCTGCTTTTTCCGAAGCATGCAAATCACTAGTTGCCTTCCCTTACGATGATGGCAGCATCTGCCGGCTACACTTGATTTCAACTTTCGGATCGACCGAAAAAAATGGTACATGTATTTGTACCATTTGCGATGACCGGGCGATCCTGACGCATCCTTCCGAGCCACGTCGACGACGATGTGTGTGACTGTGGGGTGGGGTCAGAAATCTCAGCCTGCAGTAGTCTTGAGGGCGCAACTGGACCGACTTTTGCCTGTCGTGCGAAGCCTCGGAGGGGCAGCGTTCGAGAACCTGAAACAAACACGCGCGTGGGAGGACGCCTGAGGGGGAGCCACAGGGCTGGCGTCGTGGGCGAAGAGGGGGATGGGGGGGCATCGGGATAATTGGTTTGCGCGGTCCTGACGGGGCTTGTGCCTGTGCTTGCGATGGCGCGGACGGACAAGCTGGGAGAATTGAGTGCCCGACGGCGCCTGTGAGGGTGCGTGAAGAAATTCGCGTATAGCCAGTGGATGCATTGAAAGAAGAGGGGTTGGATACAGGAAGGTATTGTGGAAGGAATAAGCTGTATGGGACTCGCAATAACGGGGGATGATTTGGAACAAATCCGTTGCTTTGAATAATAACGTGATCGGTCGTGACAACCTGGAATATTTGGCGTCTTGTCGCTTCTCATTTATTTTCTTTCTACGTCCGCGTTAGACTGCACTATTGGTTGACACAGTCATTCTCATTCACGACCCCACGACTCTGCGGGCACGATGACTCGGCACGGACGTCAGGGAGCGTGCGACAGCCGCGTCTTCGTCCAAGGGCTCGGTCGGCCCGAGCTCCCCGTCGAAGACCAAACTACACACAGCGTTCCCCCAGGCGCCCCCTGCGCACCCCCTCACTGCAGCGGCTCGTACACGAAGGAGGCCACCACGCCCCCCACCACCAGGGCGCCAAAGAGAGCGAGCACGGCAGTGTTCCGGAGCTTCTCCCCGGAGGACTGTACCTCCACGCCCGACTGGCACAGCAAAGTCCGCTTATTCTTCTTGTCCTGGTCCGTGATGCGGTAGAGGTACTGCCCGGGTTCGAGGCCCTGGTCCACGTAGGAGTAGAACCCGCCCTCAGGCCCCTTGCTGTTTAGGGGCGGGAAGGTCTTGAAAGACGCCACCTCCTCGAATTCCGCGCCGGGCTCGTCCGCCCGCTTGCGGAAAATGATGTACCCGACGTTGTCCTTCTCTTCGCCTGTGAGCCACTGTGTGGCACGAGTGGAGACAGCATTAACACGATGGCGCCCTGAACATGGAGTCGAATTCATGCTTCGTCGGCGACGGAAAGAACGAAACGTCTTCGGAGTATTAGGCGTGAAATAACAAAGTTATCAGACTTACCCCCAATTCGACGTCTCGGTCGTTGATCACTCGGTATTTCAAGCCCACCGAAGCCTCCTTTCCTTGCGGGTCGAACACATCCCCTGTGTCAACCGCGCTGGCCTGCTCTCGCTCTCGCCGCTTGCGGGCCCGAATCGCTCGAGCACTTGCCTCCAAGTCAATTTGGTCCATCATCCAGGGTGCGTATGGCTTTCCCTCCGCATTTAGCATGCCTCGCATCTTACGCTCGATCTCCTCTTGGATCTCTCGTTCTTCCTGCTCCTCCTCTTCTTTGGTCAATTTGACCGATAGAGCACATTTATCACCTACCTTTGACGTAAATGTGAGACCGCTGACCTGGAAGAGGAAGAAGTCAACGCGTGAGAAGAAAAGATTGCGAAAGGAGGCGATAAAAATTGACTTTTCTCTTGAAACACAGCACCTAGCTAGCTACCCCAGCGGCCGAGGTATGCTACCCTCTACATCGCCTTCTAATGATGGATTAACCAGCACGACTTTCCAACATATGCAGTTCGGCTTACCTTTGAAGTCAAGCTTGATCTCGGTAGACTAGGCAGAAATCCCAGCACGAGCAAGGGCAAAGACAGGAACAGGAAGGCTGCAAGAAGACGAGTCATGATCCTAACGGGCTTGGACCACGCTGTTGAGGGAAACGTAGAGGGTAAGGGGAACAGGCGCGTTTGGAACGATGTAACCCCGAAAGTCACCTGACAACACCTCGAGCTCCAACACAAAGGTCATTCTCTTCCGCCTCTGATAATGTGTCGTCTGATGTACTGCATTTGGACGTGCACGGTGACAAGGATCGCCGGCAAGCGCCGGCTTGGCGACGCGGTGGGATACCTGGTGGAGTGCCATGGTTGCATTTCATCGGGCAAGTTTTGACTTCTTGCCGTGCGAGGCTCTGCTGTAGCCCCTTTAAATGTTGTACGGGACTTACTACAGCTAGGCTACGTGCGAACTTGACAGTCTAACTCCCAGTGTCGTGATATTTATATGGTAAACAACAGGTCGCGGTGTCTTGAGGCATGGTCCGTCGGCTCTTGCCTGCCATTGCAGTGTCTACTTCGACCGCGAAAACGAGTCTTCGATCCGGACGAGTCTCCTCTTTCAGCGTGCCTTCCACATCAATTTTGTGCAGCTTGCAGGGCGGAATGATGCTTCGACGCATCAGCTCCTGTGAGAACCTACGCAGGCGGCGACTAGCCCCTGGTCGGAGCTTCTTGTCCAGCGAGCAACAAATTCGCGACTTCCACGTACCCCTGCCGTGGGATAAACGAAGAGGTAGGCTAAATGGGGCACGTTTATGCAGATACTTTTTCTTGAGTGAGACCGACCGAGTTTCTATCACACGCGCAGAGGCTCGTGAGAAAGCCGAGCTCGACTGCATTACGAAGGCGGAAGGCGTAATGAAAGCTTTGGATGGATCACTAGTGCTACCACCAGGTGACTATTAGGAGCTGGAGGAAAAATTGCCTGAGGAATCCTTGGTTGCTACTCCTCGCTTCTTCAAACCGCACCGTACACGGCCTCTACCCACCACTCACAGATTCTTCCTTTTACAAATGGCTGGAGCACAATGGCAAAGACGTGGAAGGCGCGATGCCAAAGAAGGAGGAATTTCAAAAATGGCTATCTGCGGCCGAGTCAGAGCTAAATACACAGACTAAGGCGCAGGTTGGCATATTTTCGGGGGGGGAATGGTGGAGAGCAGGTCACGATGACCACCTCCAGGCGATTCGGTCCCTACATTCTTTGCAATTGCAGCACCTATGCGCAGAATTAAAGAAGAGCAAGGCTGTTTTCACGCCACATATTCCTGGTAGGTACTCTCCGAGTCGCAACAATGGACATGAAGACATTGGTGGCCGGGGATCGAGCAGGTCTTTAAAGTGTCTTACTTGCTATTTCAAACCCGCAGGCGACTATCTTGGAAAGGGGACGATGGCCAAGGTTGTGGCTGTGCTTCAGGCACATTTAGATGGAGACCTTGAGACGCGATTAAAAGGTGTGTGCAACTCATACTCTTAATCACCTGCTTGTGCCGTGGTACTTTTTGTCTAACACATACCTTATCGATCTCCACTCGCTGATCCATTTGTTTACTTGTATATCAGCCGCGTGGATGCTGCAAGACGATAGCACGGAGAGCAAAGGCTGGCTCTCCGAGCAGGGTATGGAGGACGCCGTCCACACTGTCCTAAACCCTGTTATCGCAACTGCTGCGACTTTGTACCCCTCATTGCCTGGCGTCAACAAAGCTCAGAAGAAGGCATTCGTGAAGTTTATCAAGTCATATACTCGTGATCATACGGATCTGCCATCTAAGCTTCGTTGTGTCTTCCATTGGACAGAGCCTCCACTGGAAAGCCTTCCCACCAAACCTCCCGCTGTACCAGTTCCTAAAGTTATTGATCTGCCTGGCTACCTGAAGACACAGGAAGAGAATTTTCCCGACATGCATCAAGTCGGGAAAGGCTCCATGGAATTGTATAGACGGGTGCGAGAAGCTTACTACCACCAAAAAAAGGAGGATCGCGATACGTTTCGTACGGGTGTCGTGTATTTAATTGCCCTTGGCTTTGCCGACGTATACGTCAGCGGATTATGAAAAATGACTGAAATTCCTCTAAAGAAAAGTACATGCAAATAATGCAAGCTTCCGGTCGTTTTGTTTCCTTTTTATATTTTTCCCCCGATTCAAGTAACCTCCTCAGAGCCTCCTGCTACTAGCAGCCTGCGTCTACGCACTAGCTCCTCTCGCACGTCCTTACGATCACCATTAAAAAAAACTATCGCCTGCAAAATTTACAGAAGGAAGCGTTATGGTCACTACGGGCAGATTCTCTGCGTTCGCGTCAAGCGGGAATGTGCGACGGCTTCTTTCCACCCTCAGCTTCTTGCCTGTCGGCGTAGCAGTCAATGAATTGATAGGCTCCTTCATGTTCGTCGATGGCCGGTCCATGCAACCAACTTTGAACCCTGCGCATTCCGGCACTTACACTTCTTCGAGAGATTTGGTATTCGTAGCCAAATGGCCAATAAAAGTCTGGCGGCGGTACCGCAAGGGCGACGTCGTGGTGCTGCGGAGTCCCGTCGATCCTGATGTGGAAGTTATCAGACGCCTCACAGGCAGGGAGCGGGAATGGCGGACCCGCCGGGTCGGGATGCGCCAAGAGCCTATTCCAGAAGGCTTCTGTTGGGTGACGGGGGATAACCCTCTGTACAGCGAGGACTCGGAGACGTACGGACCTGTCCCCTTGGCGCTGATAGAGGGCTGGGTGGCCTACGTCGTCTGGCCGTTGAACCGCGTGGGACCTGTGCCCAAACGAGTGATCCAGGCGCCACACGCGCAACGCATGCCGCCTCAGGATTTGTAAATAGCATGTAAAAGAAACTGTCATGTAATCCTTTCACAGAAGTACAATTTACTTTTTGCCGTGGTAAGGCCCTCCTATTAAAAGCTCGCGCGGCGACTCGCGCCGTTCTTCCCCCTTTATATGCATTCACGACCCCTTCAGCTCGAGCTTAGACAGCAAATATGAGACCAAGGGCATTGCTGTCGAGCTAGTGATGCTTAATTGATTTTGCTGCTGGAGTTGCAGCTGTCTACGCGCTCCCTCCGCTTCCGAGGACTCAGCCCCTCCTATACCACATGCGCCGCCTCCCGCGACAGGAACCCCGTTCATGGCGAGGTCCAAAGGCGACCAATCGTCGTCATCCACCACATCCACGGCCCCTCCATTCAAGACCAAAAACTCCAGGGCCGCCAAGCTCTGTCCCCTCTGACATACCGCGTGCACGGGGGTCCGCCGCCGCTCTTTTCCATTCGCGAAATTCACGTCTGCGCCATGCGCCAACGCCCAGCCCATTTTGGCCAAGTCTCCCTGTATCGCGGCGGCGTACAGGACTGCGTTTGGCTCTTCCTGCCCCTTCACTCCATCCGCCTCCTTCTCGGTCCGCCTGGACGGACCCAGGAAGGCTTTCCTGACGTATTTGTCCCGGATCCACGCTTCTCGCACCTCCCGCGGAGCCTCTACCCCGGGTTTCTCCAGGTCACAAGGTACTCGGGCTTCCCACACCTGGTTTGCGCGCAGGTTGCCCATGGCCTCCATGACCTCGCGGAGGAAGCGGGGCCAGGCGTCGAGAAGAAGGGACCGGACCTTGGACACGTGCACACCGAGGGAGCGGTGGATCCCGGAGCACTCGATGCACATCACCGTCCCGAAACTCACGCTCGCCCAGTCAGGCTCAGGCCGCTGGCAATCCGCGCACACCGGATTGGCCTCGCGGACTCGGGCAACGAATGAGGCTGTCGCCTGGGAGAGTATCGCCGCTCTGCCCGCGTCCATCGGTCCGGCGAAGGTGCTGTAGCTTTCAGTTGTGGACCCGGCGGCCGAGGTGCCTGATTCGGCGGAGGATAGAGACGTGTAGGAGGCATTCCGATCCCCGCCGGCTCCCGTCACTAGCAAAGACTCGGTCGAGCTGCGAAGCGCCTTGATCCATTCTTGAAATTCCATTTCGCTCTCTGCCTGCAGCATGTACGGACGTTTCCCGGGGCTAAGTATCTCGAAAGTAAAGCGAGTATCGGTGTCTCGGGAGCACTCCCGTACGGTGGAGATGAGCAGGTCGCATATTTCTGCCCGTGGGGGTCCGATGGGGTCATCCTCGCATTGGTACGACAGCTTTCCGTTTCGAATATAAAAAAATCGACGCTTCCAGTCCTTCCGCACATTATTGCTTCGTTTCCACAAATAGCCCTGTTTGAGGCAGGAAAAGGAGCAATGTGCGCCTCCCCGTGCGTCTGAGGACCAAAGGCCTCCATCAATTGTCGCAGCCGCGCAGGACCCGGGCGTGAGGCTGTCAAGGGAGGGCTGACCATCGTGGACAGGGACCTCCCGCGGATGATCCTTCATCGGAGTGGAGGGAAAGGGGGGGACCGAGGGCTCCCCAGGAGGCGAGGGGCAGCTGGGTGGGGAGAGGGAAAGGGAGGAAGAGCTGCTGGTGCAGAGGTCGAGGGGGCTGCTCGGCAGGTCATCGTAAATGTGATTGGGGGGCTGATCCGTTCTCGGATAGGTGTCAGCGCCTCCTTCCGCCTTGTCGATGCGCTCATGGGCCCCTGACTGGATCTGCTTGTCCGCTTCAGCCGTTGAGAAGACCAAGGGCCTCCCGGGCTCCGGCCGCGCGACACCTGTGGCTGCTTCGTGAAACGGAATCCAATCGTCCATCGCCAGCTGCGCCTTGATCTTGGGCACGCTGGCCATGGAGGCGCTCAGCAAGATCTCAAGCTGCATGCGCTTGGCATCGGTAATGCGGGCGCGTTTTGAAAATTGCCGTCGAGAAAGAGAGAGCTGACACTGCAGGTCCCGCATAGAAGGCTCAATTGCAGCCAGTGCCTCGTGGCCTTGATGGAAGTATCCCAGGTAGGCGTAAAGGGCGCACAAGACGCGCTCCACCAGCTGGAACTTCTTCTTGGTCTCGAGCTGGTTCAAGGTGTTAACCAGATCGATGCGTCCCAGCTCGTATCGCCGACGGACGCCGATGAGGTCCTGAGTACGCGCGCGCAGAACCTCAGGGTTGGTCCCCCTTCTCAACTGCTGCAAGTGCCGCTGAAGATGGGCCACGTAGTCCTCGTAGGCGCGGCCCACGGCGTCTTTGAGGCTCTTCACCTCTTTCAGCTCTCGCTTTACGAATTCCCGCATTGGGGCGAGGAACGTCGACTCGAGGGAGAAGAGCACGGCGTCGTTGTAGCTCTGGATCTCGTCAATGGTCTCGCCAAATCGGACGAGCGCCGGCGCCAGGTCCCCCAGGCGCGAGAACCAACTCTCCCCGCCCCCCTGCTGCGAGAGACCCCCATTCCCACCCCCGTTGCCCGACCCTCCGCCGGTCCCGGATTTCCCGCTCGCCTTCCCCTCCTGGAGGTGCATCAGCTCCGAGGCGAATGTACGGCCCACCGCCGAAAACGCGACGCCCGCCTCGATGTACTTCTGGACAATGTCGACAAGCCGCTGCAAATGCTTTCTCATGCCTTCCACGTTCTCGTCCAGTGCCTGCAGCTTCCGTCGGAAGGATGGCGAGTCCTCCTCGTACTCCAGGACCACGGTGCTTTGGAAGAAAAGATCGGGGTTCTGGAAAAGCAAGTCCGGCTTGCTTCCCGGCCCCTTCTCAAGGGCTGTGTATCTCCGACGGATCGAGGCGGTGTTGACCTCATGCTGCGGGGCGGAGGAGGAAGACGCCGGCGCCCCCTCCGCATGGATACTCCCTGTGGGCCCGCTCTTGGCGGTTGAAGGCGTCTGGCCAGGCTGCGACCCGGTGGGCCTTGATACAACTCGACAGCGTGATTTGTGCGCGGCAGATAGCAAGGGAAGCGTCGTGGAGTTGATTGCGTGGTACTCGCCAATGCTGACGCTACTTGTGACGAGGTGGTCCGGACTTAGGAGGGGAGCGGCTTGGGAGGCTGTGGACGCATCCACTGCACAAGTGCCCTCAGGAAGCTGCCGCGGCCATGGCTGCGATGGAGACGGGAGTGGGACAGCAGCCTCCCCACAAATGCCGTCCTGAGCTGAGAGTTCAACAGAAGCGGGCTTCGTTACTGTCCGCCTCTCTTGGTGGCAGCCTTCCAAAGGCAAATGTCGCGGCCTTTCCCCGCTAAGTGATTGCAGCTCGTACAGTAACCGCTGTTGAGATTCCGAGTGCTGCTCCTCCTCTTGAGGGATGGACCACTTAGACGAGACTGGACACTCCGAGGATACCGGACAGGGCAATGCTTGCCCTTTCAGGAGAATTTCGTAAGAGGCAAGCCTCAGCTTTAGCTGCTGTATCTCCGAATCTTTGAGCTCAAGAGTTTTTTGGAGGTCTGCGATCAGATCAATCCTGAGTGCTGCCCCCCCCTCTTCAGAATCTGACCGGATGCAAAGGAACATGTGGAATGCACGACATGACCAATGTTATAAACCAAACATTGATAAATTCCTCAATGGGCAACACGTGGCAAGAACATTGTATAAGCAACCATTCGCATGACGTAGAGGAAAAAGACCGGAATTGAGAAAGGTTTGCTTATCATCGGACCATGATCTCACAATATGCCAGAGAATCTCGCCGTTGACACCTTTGTCATGATACTTTAAGCACATAATTGTAAAAGTGGTCTGCAATCATAGACACAGGTATGATAAGCTCTTTAAAGACGCACCTGCCCGAACGCTCATCTCCGTGCAAATACTCGTTGGACCCGGGTCTTGTACTCGTGCACTATCGTTAGGCTCTTGAGACGACAAGGGAGGGTAGTGGGCACCTTCTATTATGAAAGGGAACAAAGGAGAGACAAAAGTGGTCAGGTCCGTTGTGCGCGGTAGGACCGAGTAGACATCCGGGTTTTGAACCGGCAGGATCCCGCCTTTTTTTCCCCTCAGATGCTGGTCGATATGCGCTGACAAAAGCTCCATTAAGAGATGGTGGTGGACAATATTATGTCCACAATGACAGGAAAAGTCATTTTTATTCATGAAAGACAAAGGAAAGCTCTTACACGGGAAGATATGTCGTCCGGTCCGACGCGGCCCATGTGGTCGTGAAGCACGGCTAACAAACTACGGGAGATGGCCAATTCGGTCATACTGTCTTCTAGGCCCCCTCCACTTACTCAGGCGACGCCCGACACTCGATAAGCCGCTCGTGTGAGCGACAAGGTGGCGCAGATGACAACTAGCACAACTGATCGTTCACAAAATAAGATGTGAAGCTGGGATGGTCTCCTATGGCCTCGGCGCTTGAGTGCGGGCACCCTCGTAGTTACGAGTAAGGCATCCGTTACCGAGCTGCTGGGCCCTCGCCTCCTCGCCGAAGTCTCCGTTGTTCCTTTCTTCGCCGCCTGCCTGCTTGCTTGCAATGCGACGGCCGAACGCGGCCCACATGAGAAGGCAAGGCTGCAAGACTCGACGAAAATGCGGTTTGCTAACGCTGCCGTGCGAATCACTTACATGTCACGGGAGGGCCTCGCAAGCAGTGACTATCCTTTTCGCTCCGAACCTCACCTCTCAGAGATTAAACCCTTCGCCACCCCCTAGGAAAACGATGAATCGTTTGCTTTTTGGTCTTTTCGCAGCCGTCGTCGCTCTCCAGAGCGCTATGAGCACTGCTATCGATAAGGATGGCAGCGTTCTTGTTCTTACAGACTCAAACTTTGAAGATGCCATCAAGGTAAAGAATCGAGGGTCGTTAAGATGCATCTCCACCCATGTGGGCATAGTGTAGAGAACATGGACTTGAGTGCTTGCAATAAAACGGCTTGAAAGACGAAGGACAACAATCATGCATACGTTTGACTGCCATGGAGCCTTCAAACGTTCCTCAGGATCACACTCTCAGACCACAGTAGCACACACCATCGAACCCCAGATTTGAATTACGTCGGGAGGTTTTTCATTGTTTGGGTCATCAATCGCCGCTCACGCAAATTTGCCCTATCAAAAATGTTTCATGGCTTGAGTTTACTGTCGCGTGGATATTTTGCTATGGTGCCATCATTTGGTCTGCACGGACTGACATTTTCTTCGCACACACAATTTCTCTCCTCTCTCGAAGGAGCACAAACTCTTGTTGGTGGACTTCTATGCCCCCTGGTGCGGACACTGCAAGAGACTTGAACCTGCGTACGCTGAAGCGGCCGACATCCTGGCTGCCTTGGAGGAGCCTACCTTCATCGCGAAGCTCGACGCCACCGAGCACAAAGAGGCTGCGGCAAAGCACGGGGTCCGGGGATACCCTACCCTCAAACTTTTCAAAAACGGCGTCCCTATGGATTACCAGGTGATGTGGGAAGTGGCGGATGGAGGAGGAAAGCGTTTGGATAAGTGTGCTCTTTCAGAATTGGGGATGCCCGTTTGCTCACAGACTTAATTTCGGGTACCTTTTTTGACCTGAGACGCCTGCCTATCCTCAGTTGCCTCTTTTTCAACCGCCTGGTCACTCACAAAGAATTCTTTTTTGCGATTGTTCCGTCGAAAATACAGGGCGGGCGCACGGCCGAGGAGATTTCCGCCTACATGATCAAGAAGTCGGGTCCCGCAATCACCACTGTCACGTCGGTAGAGGAGGCGGAGGCCTTCTTCGCCAAGCAACCCACGGCCGCGCTCGCGCTCCTTGACTCCCTTGACAGTGACATCGCTCTTGCCGTGACCACTTTTGCGGAATCCTCTGACAACGTCCCGTTCGCGTATACCGCCGAGCCCGCGGTCCTCACTAACTACGGCGCCAAGGCCGGCTCCCTGCGTTTCGCCACCCCTGAAGCCGTTTTTACCCGATTCTTGGACTTTACCGGAGGGGTGACCGCCTTCGAGGAGCTGAACACATGGCTGTTCGGACATTCTATCGCCCCCATGTTCGAGTTCTCCCCCGAGAAGTCCATGCACCTGTTCTCGGGGCCCATCCGCGTGCACCTGATTGCTTTCGGTGACGCCACCGAGGCGGGCTTTGCGGACACGGTAGCCGCGATCAAGGAGGGAGCGAACAAATTCCGCACGAAGGCCCTGTCCATTTTGGTCGGCAAGAACGAGACGCGCATCCTGGAGGCCTTCGACCTCACCGAAAAGGACGTGCCCACGATGGTGATCGCTGACATGCGGGCGGGGGCGATGAAACGCTTTTTCTTCGAAGGCGATATGGCCAAGGCCTTTGACACGGAGAAGTTTCTGACTAACTTCTTCGCCGGGCACCTGAAGGCGAAGCTCAAGAGCGAGGAACCGGTGCCGGAGGACATGGAGAAGGCTGTGAAGGTGATCAAGGGAAAGAGCTTCCAGAAGGAGGTGCTCGAGTCAGACAAGGACGTGCTCATGGAGTTTTACGCCCCGTGGTGCGGGCACTGGTGCGTAGAGGGGAAGGCGGGGGGTTTGTAAAGGTGGGAGGGAAGGCAGACATGTGACGGCACGAGCCACTCCCTCCTGCCCGGTTGCCAGCCCCCCTGAGCGAGGATCATACTCTCTCTCACCTTCTCGGTTCCTCCCCTGCCCAATAGCAAAACCCTGGAGCCCAAGTGGGATGTGCTGGGCGACCGGCTCGCTGGTGTGGAGCATGTGATGATCGCCAAGATGGACTACACGGCCAACGAGCTCGACGTGCCCGGGGTCGACATTCGCGGATTCCCCACCATCCTCTTCTTCCCCGCCGACAAGACCAAGGAGCCCGTCGTCTACAAGGGGGGCCGGGAGGTGCCCGACTTCCTGGCATTCTTGAAGGAGCATGCTAGCAAGCCCTTTGAGGTGGAGGAGGAGGAGGAGGAGGAGGAGGAGGAGGAGGTGAAAGAGGAGCTGTAAACCACAGAAAGCAGAGTCAAAAAATCCGATGGACAGGCACGAAACCCTGGCACATCATTATTCTCCCTGAATGATGCACAAGAGAAAGCGATTGCGGAAGCAAGAAGCGAGTGCCATGTGGGCGGGTATGAAAAGTCAGTGGCGAAAGTCTTTTGATAGCTCAAGTACTGGAGAGTTGATAAGACGGGAAAATGCGGATAAAAATATGTTGGAGAACTCCTAAGGTCAGTTGATATTAAAATCTTTTCCCCTTTCGTCTGCCATGCTAGGCAACAAAGAAATCGTACTCTGCCGAATTACAGTGGTCATGATTGGTATAAGAGAACAATAGAGAGAAGAGCAATGATAGTGAAAGAATTGAATCTGAAGGAACTCAGGGCAAGAAGATAAGCCTTTAATATGCCTGTTATTACTTTTACAATTCGACCATCAAGGCTGATGCGAGTGGACTTGCACCTTTACCACTACTGCTATGGAAGCATTTTTTCTGAGTTGGGTAGTCGGTACGGAATCCAAAGAAATACCCCATCCCCTCACTAACAGGTAACGTTACGCTTCCCTACACCATTGGAATATCGCAAGACGAAGAGTCAAGACCATCCGTACCGAAGCAGCACCTGCACACTCACGGCACCTCAGGAGCGCCCACCCTACACGCCTCGCGGCCCATCTCCGCCTCTCTCAAGATCGTCACTAACTCGGTGGCCCGCGTGCATGCGTCTCAGCGAGCGTGGGCTGTCCACATGGCGGCACCTCGCCACGGCGACGAGATCTTGCAGCAAGCAACCAACCGGCGTGGTCGCGTGGAACTTGGCGGCTTGCACACTCCGTGGCGAGCACCTCGGAATGTTTTTTTGCTTGCACTCGTTTCACATGCACGGGCGACAATGATGATTGAGCGGAATGTAGGCGGCATTGGACAGGAGGCAGCAAGCAACGTACGGAGGACCCTTAGGGCCGTCCGAGGGCAACTTGCCGTAAAGAGAGCTAGTCTGGCGCGAGCCTCTTTGAATAGCATTTTGTCACTTTGGACCAAGCCATATTGCCTGTCTGACATTCTCCGGTATCTATGTCATGTGGAACACCAATCAATTCTCTGATGATAGTGTCCTGGTATCGTCTCCAACGTCGGCCTGCCCTCCTTGCACAGTATCCCTTTTTCGTGTCCTGCCCAGCTCCCACCTCACACCTCCTATCCTTGTCCCAACACCATCAGGACAGGTATCTGGTTGCGCGCACGGGGTAAGGGAATCGATTGTGGATTGAGTCACACGGTGAGCACAGGAGTGAAGAAGGATTATGGGTGAGGTAACTCAGCACCAGCACAACGACGGAGGGGAAGCGACAAGAAGAGGGTGGAGCCAAATGGACAGAAGGGACGTCAGAAGTTTGGCGCGGAGAAGGTATAGAACGGTAACAGCAGAAGCAGCTGTTGTTCCGGCAGCGGTGTCGAGTTTTCTCTGGAGTACGACAAGAAGAAGAAGGGATGCGAGCCGGGAGGAACGAGCGCATCAAGGGATTCGAGAGAGCACGCGTCCAAGATGGCGTGGAGGGGCTGGTAGTAAAGCCAGAGAAGCATTGTCTGGCCATCTTATATTCGTAGGACTGCTAATGGTAGTGGCGGCGATGTCGTGGGCCCCCTTGCCGGCCACCGCCTTCATGTCCCCTCCCTCCGTGCCCGCCATTCCAAGGACGCTGGCTACGAGGGTGATAGGCCGTCGGTACGTAGCCTCCAAAATCAGCGCAGGCGCTGGGATAAAGAGCAGTTCCAAAGCAAATGGCATGAGCAGTAGCAGTGCAGGAAGCCCAGCGGGCAATAGCCATCACAAGAACAACAAGCACCCCAACCACCACGCCCATAGTCCGCACTCCCACACGGCAGCCGCGAGCCCCGCGGCCTTGCAGCCTCCGAAGAGCCTGATGACGGCCAGCTCGCTGGGGAGTCAACAGGCCTCCGTCGATACCAGTCGGAGCAAGAACACGATCACACGAGCCGTCGCCAGCACGGCCAGCGCGGGTGGATACGTCCCAAATTCCATCGCACCGCCACAGCCTCAGGTCTCGCCCCCGGCCCCGCAAGCGCCTCTAACGTCCGATGCGATTCCTCCAGACGTTCTCTGGGGTGAAAGCGGGCGTATGGCGTCTTCTGGATCGGTTGGAGGCGTGGAACTGCCCGTGGACGAGGAGCATCGCGCGGCCCTCCTCGCCGAGGCCTACGCCGAGTGCCAGCGGATCACCTCGATCTACGCCAAGACTTTCTACATGGGAACCTCCTTCCTGGACTATGCCAAACGCTCCGCGACCTGGGCGATCTACGTCTGGTGCCGGCGGACGGACGACATCGTGGACTCCCCCCGGGCCATCGTGGAGAACACGATGGACGCGGACCTGGAGCAGTGGAGCAAGCGGCTGGACGACGTCTGGGAGGACAGGCCCTGGGACTCCCTCGACGCCACGCTCTGCGACGTCCGCACCCGTTATCCGGGCATGAGCATCGAGCCCTACAGGGACATGATCAAGGGCATGGTCATGGACGTGCCGGGGCTGGGCCAGCACCGGTACGCGACCTTCGAGGAGCTCTACCTGTACTGCTACCGCGTGGCCGGGACCGTGGGCCTGATGACGCTTCCGATCATGGGCACCGCGCCGGGATACTCCCTCAAGCAGGCCACGGAGCCCGCCCTGGCCTTGGGCATCGCCCTGCAGCTCACCAACATCCTCCGGGACGTGGGCGAGGACGCGATGCGAGGCCGGATATACCTCCCGCTCGAAGACCTGGCACGCTTCAGCGTGACGGAGGACCAAATAATGAACAAAATAATGAACTCCAACTACCGGGAGTTGATCAAGTTTCAGATCGCGCGGGCCCGCGTCTATTTCGACAGAGCAGAGGAGGGCATCCCGATGCTCTCTCCGGACGCCCGCTTGCCTGTCAGGTCGTCGCTGGACATGTACAGAGAGATTTTGAACCGCATCGAGGACAACGACTATGACAATTTTAGGCACCGAGCCTATGTCTCCAAATTCGAAAAGCTTTTAATACTGCCCTTGTCGTGGATGAAGACATTGGATTGGGGAAGGAGACGGTGAAGAGAGAGCGATTGACCGCCCAGGTGTGGGATATATATATATATTTACTAGGCTAGCTGAGACCAGAAGATTTCATTTGTATCCGCTCTTGCAGTCCTAAGCATAAAGGAATGTGGGCTCAAATTGCACAACTTCTGGCTCAGTGGTGGAATAGAGAGACTAGGGTAAGGCAACACGAAGGCTACAAGATGTTACCGTCGCAGCGTAACCACATTCTGGAGTGGTGTGTTTCATGAACAAGAAATTTTTTAAAAGCGCGAAGTGACTCTTAGGTGCCGCATGCCTTCAAAATCGCCAGGGTCGAACCATTGCAACACCATCCGGTCCGTTTCAGATTGGCCGGCAGAAATATGGAAAGATGCGAAAAAGCAAAACAGTCTGTGGAAAGACCTTTGGGGTAAAGAAGGATCATCAATGCCGGAGTTAGTTTAGAAGGAGCCACTCTCTAACTGGTACTTTTCCTTTGTGTATTCACATACGACTGTTCCTTTTTGAGCCACCTCCTACGCCTCTCTCAGCCCCAGACGAAGCTTTATATTCATAGCTGCCAACTCATTCGTTAGGTACCGGAAGACGTACGGAAGTGCAACCGTTCGTGCCTTTCCGCCGCATGCACGGCAGATTACCTTGGCCTGAGAAGACGCGACAGCCGCCACTGCGGTCATAGTCCCCGCCTGCGCCGCCGATAGCACGGTGCTCTTCGTCATTGTGGGGCCCACCAGGCTCCCACACTCCTGGCACACGTGGGCGAGGTGGCGGTCCGAACAATTCATGAGCCGGTCGTGTAGCAGGTAGGAGGTCCCATGTGAAAGTAGGGAGTCCCGTTCCATCTCCCCGAAGCGAATGCCACCGTGTCGCTTCCTCCCCTTGATGGGTTGGCGCGTGAGTTGGTTCACCGGGCCCGTCGCGCGCACCTGGGACTTGTCTGAGACCATGTGCCGGAGCCGCTGATAGTACACCAGTCCGATGAAGATGTCCGCGTGCATGAGCGTGCCGGACAGTCCGCTATAGAGGGGCTCAGAACCGAAGTAAGCGTACCCTGCCGCCCGCAGCTGCTCGCCGAAATAGTCGATGGCCCGCCGGTCTTCGTGGAAGGAGAAGGGCGTCGCGTCCTGGTACATGCCGTGCAGGGATCCGCTCTTCCCCGCCATGGATTCGATAAGCATACCAATGGTCATGCGGGAGGGAAAGGCATGCGGGTTGATGATAATGTCGGGAGACATGCCTGACTCCGTAAAGGGCATGTCCTCCTGGGGCCAGAGGATGGAGAGGACGCCCTTCTGCCCATGCCGGGAGGAGAATTTGTCGCCGATGATCGGCCGACGAGGGAACCGGAGGGTGATGGAGACGGTGTCCAGCGGCTCCGTGGCCCCCGACGTCCCCTCCAGACCCAGGAGCCGGACGGCCTCCACGCACGCGACCTCTGACTCCTTGTGCTTTCCCACTTCTACCTCGCCCGTCAGGCTATCCACCGCGCTGTACAGCACGTCTCCCTCTTTCACCCAGGTGCCCACCACGGGCAGCCCGTCCGCCTCGAGCTTCTCGAACAGCGGGTCGCCGACGCGGCCTGGGAACTGGCGCTTGGCCACGACGGCGGGGGTTCGTAGGTTGGAGAAGCGAAGGTCCGGCCGTTTGGGGCCACCCCGCATGTCTCGGCGCAAGCTGACAGACTTGGTCTTGTAAACGTCGGCGGCGGCCATACCCCGGTCGTAGGAGGCCTTCGAGAGGATCATGGCGTCCTCCATGTCGTAGCCTGTGTAAGAGATGACTGCAACTACCGCGTTGGTGCCCTGCGGGAATTCGTCCATCCCATACTCGGCGTGCCGACGTGTCTGCACGATGGGAGCCTGGGGGGTGAGAATTCGGTACAGCTTGTTGTCGGTACGATGGGGGTAGGAGGTGGTGGGCGTGCCCATAGTCTGCTTGCCCATCTGGCATTGATACATGTTCCGGGGGCTCTGGTTATAGTCCGAGAAGGGCGTCAGGGATGCTACCAGAGAGAGCATGTTGGTGGGATCAAGCTCCTGGTGCGTGGTCTCGCCCGCCCGCACGTCCTCGGGGAGCAGGGCCACCTCCATGAAGACCTGCTCCATGGGCCCGATGTATTCGACGCAGCCCGTCTCAAGGTGCAGCACCGGCCGAACCATCCGCGCTGCCCCCGAGAAGAGGAAAAGTCCCGGCGCTGGACCCCCCCGTACGGGATGGATGAAAGCCACCTCCAGAGTCGCGTCTACCCGCCCTTTCCCACGAAGCCGCTGCGCGTTGGGCCCTTGGA
>Ga0102934_1000524_pt1 | contig 25962 bp, 31 predicted proteins | sample SalPonR2_A_D1_MG_FD_78175 | JGI IMG/M metagenome (GOLD analysis project Ga0102934, IMG submission 78175) | Salt pond soil microbial communities from South San Francisco under conditions of wetland restoration - Salt Pond MetaG R2_A_D1_MG | ecosystem: Environmental > Aquatic > Marine > Intertidal... | reverse complement strand
GCACAAAAGCAAAGGAGTCAGTCATGGAACTACGCAAATACATCCTTCGGGAAGATGAAATTCCGCGGCAATGGTATAATATTCTGGCGGATATCAATATGAACCCGCCGCTCGGGCCGGACGGGAACCCGGTCTCGCCGGATCAGCTCTCCCCGGTTTTCCCCATGAACCTTATCGAGCAGGAAGTCTCCACCGAACGGTGGATCGACATCCCGGATGAGGTCTTAAACGTTTTAAATATCTGGCGGCCGGCTCCGCTGGTGCGGGCGCTCTCCCTTGAGAAAGCTCTGGATACGCCGGCCCGGATCTATTTTAAGAATGAGTCCGTCAGCCCGCCCGGCAGCCACAAGCCGAACACGGCGGTTCCCCAAGCCTATTACAACAAAGCCTTCGGCATCAAGCGCATGACCACGGAAACCGGGGCCGGCCAATGGGGCAGCGCCTTATCATTTGCCTGCGCCCAGTACGGCGTAGAGTGCAAAATTTATATGGTAAGGGTCTCCTTTGACCAGAAACCCTACCGGAAATTCATGATGGCCGCCTGGGGCGGCAACTGTATTCCCAGCCCCAGTAATGAGACCAAGGCCGGGCGTGCGGCATTGGAAAAGGATCCGGACACCCCGGGCAGCCTGGGAATGGCCATCAGCGAAGCCATCGAAGAGGCGGTGGCGGATGAAACCGGGCAGACCCGGTATTCCCTGGGCAGCGTCTTAAACCATGTGCTTTTGCACCAGAGCATCATCGGCCTTGAGGCGAAAAAACAGATGGAGCTAGCCGGCGACTATCCGGATGTCATCATCGGCTGCGCCGGCGGCGGCAGCAATTTCGCAGGGCTTGCCTTTCCCTTTGTTTATGACAAGATCCACGGCAAAGACATTGCGATTTACCCGGTTGAGCCGGCTGGCTGCCCGACGCTGACAAAAGCCCCGTTTGTCTATGATCACGGGGACACGGCCCGCTACACGCCGCTTCTGGCCATGCACAGCCTGGGCCATGCGTTCGTGCCGCCGGCATTTCATTCCGGCGGCTTAAGGTACCACGGCATGGCGCCCACCGTCAGCCAGCTGGTGGACGAAGGGCTGCTTGAACCCAAGGCGGTCAAGCAGAGCCAGGTCTTTGAGGCGGGCATTCTGCTGGCCCGAACCGAGGGGATTATTCCGGCGCCGGAGACCACCCATGCGCTGGCCACGGTGATCGATGAGGCCAAAAAGGCCAAGGAAGAGGGAAAAGAAAAGGTCATCCTGTTTAACTGGAGCGGCCACGGGCTGCTTGATTTGACGGCCTATGATTCCTATCTTTCCGGGCAGATTAAGGATATCGTGCTGTCCATGGATGAGGTCGCCGAATGCGAAAAGATCTATGCAGATTTTCCCAAGCCGCAGCACCTGAAGCATAAGTAGTGAGTTACAGAATGAATAGCGATAAAGATTTCGACAACCTGGAACGGCGCTGCCCCCGGCTGGGGAGTAAGATTACATTCCGCTACTGCCTGATCAGTGGCGAGGATGACAACCCCTGCTGGAAGATTTTCGACTGCTGGTGGGAACAATTTGACGTGGCATCCTACCTCAAAGCCCACCTGCCGGCTGAAGTATTTGAAAAACTGGTGGAAACGGCCGCCGTCCAGCCGAAAAACAAGCTCACCAGCATCGTGGAGATCGCTGAGCAGGCCAAACAACAAAAAAAGAAATAAGGAGGCGTATTTGATTATCAAAACGCTGGCAGTCGGCCCGATCATGGCCAACTGCTATATCGTCGGCTGCGATAACACCAAACAGGCAGCGGTCATTGATCCGGGCGATGATGCGGACCGGATTTTGACGACCCTGGCGGAATCCAAATTAACGGTAAAGTATATATTAAACACGCACGGCCATTTTGATCATGTGGGCGCCAACCGGCGCATGAAAGATGCCACCGGCGCCGAACTTTTGATCCATGCCCAGGATGCCCCGATGCTCGATTCCCTGCCGCAGGCCGCCGCCTCATTCGGGCTATCTGCGGAGAGTTCGCCGCCGCCGGATAAGACCATTGATGACGGCGATGCCATCACCTTCGGTGATATCACCTTTAAGGTGCTCCATACACCGGGCCACTCCCCTGGCGGCGTCTCCTTTCATGCGAACGGCGTTCTCTTTGTGGGCGACACCCTGTTTGCCGGCTCTATCGGCCGAACCGACTTTGCGGGCGGAGATTTCGATACCCTGATCGCGAGCGTGAAAAACAAGCTATTTCCGTTAGGCGATGACGTCACGGTCTATACTGGCCATGGCCCCACCACCACCATCGGCCAGGAAAAACGGATGAACCCGTTTCTGCGGATGGGGTAACAGCTAAATTCTGCCTCCAGTTTGCGGGCGGCCTGAAGGCCGCCCCTACATTTCTTCGCGCCGTTATCGTAAAATAGCAATTTTCGAAATATATAGATCCTGTTTGAAACGTGCAATTTTTGTTCAAGGTGAACCTCTATTGAGCGATTTTCAAGTTTGCCGCAGATACAAGGAAAATGATGTCGAGCTATAGTGGCCTATGCGAGACATCATTTGACGCAGTAGATGCGGTGAAATTGGAAATCGCCTCTTTTTAAAAAGCGCCGATTTGGCATGGCTTTATTTTTATCCCCAGCGTTTCGCACGCTGCGCTGACCGTCATCCGCGGGATATTAAACCGCTCGGCAATCTCCCATACGGTTTGACACGGGAGCCGGTCATTGACAAGCCCCTCCCGGATGGCGTCCGCCAATTCCGCATCAACAGAGGCCAATGGCTCCACGATTTTTTTATGCGGTAAATAGCCGAACAGGCCAAGCTGACACCTAACCAGATGAAACCCGAATTTGTCCGCGTAATCGCCCACCGCCCCCGGGGATATATTCAATGATGCCGCCACATCAAAAACGGCCGCACACGGCAGATCCCCATCCGATGCGGCCGCATCCAACGCCTGGCGCACCTTTTCCGATGAAACACCCGAATCCTCGCTTCCCGCTTTTTCACTCATTTTCCGTCTCCTTATCAACAGACCGCAGAATCATAAACATTCCGTTACAAATTAAAAAAAATCGGTTAGACTGGCAACCGTATTTTGAAAAACAGGGCCGGGTCGTCGCGCAAAACGGCCGGGTTGGACTTGAATAAAGCCCCTTTCTCTGTTAATTAGGTGAGGATGTCAGCACGATTCGGGGCGATCCGGGACACCCGGATTGAGCGGCAGCACGAAGCCCCCCAAATAGAAGTAACCCTAAATTAATATAACATATGGCTTTCCCAATCAACAGACGTCAGACCCGGCAAATCCGTGTGGGCCATGTACCCATCGGCGGCAATGCCCCGATCGCGGTCCAATCTATGACAAACACGGATACCCGGGACGTTGTCGCCACCACAGCCCAGATTCACCGGTTAGAGGAATCCGGCTGCGAAGTCATCCGGGTGGCCGTGCCGGATCAAGCGGCAGCCGAATCCATTGCGGCCATTAAACAAGGGATTCGGATTCCCTTGATTGCGGATATCCATTTCGACTACCGCCTGGCCATTGCCGCCGCCCGATCCGGCGCGGACGGGCTGCGCATCAATCCCGGAAACATCGGCAGCCGTGAAAAGATCAAGGCGGTGGTGGACATAGCAAAGGAAACCGGAATCCCCATCCGGATCGGGGTGAACGCGGGGTCCCTGGAAAAGGATATATTCGCCAGGCACGGGGCAGCCACCGCCGAGGCATTAGTGGAAAGCGCCCTGCGCCATATCGATTTGATGAGCGAACTTGGGTTCGATCAGTTAAAACTCGCCATTAAATCAACGGATGTCCGGCAGACGGTTTCCGCCTACCGGCAGTTATCCGAAAAAACCGATTTTCCCATGCATATCGGCATTACCGAGGCCGGCGGCCTCTACGCCGGCATCGTGAAATCCGCCATGGGCATCGGCATGCTTTTGGCCGAGGGCATCGGCGACACCCTAAGGGTCTCGCTCACCCGGGATCCGATGGAAGAAGTGCGGGTGGGCTATGAAATATTAAAAGCTTTGGGCATCCGCCGGCGGGGGCCGGAAATCATCTCCTGCCCGACCTGCGGCCGCTGCCAGTTCGATTTGTTCGCCCTGGCCGAAGCAGCGGAAAAAGCGCTCATGACGCGCACCACACCGATTAAAATTGCCATTATGGGCTGCCCGGTAAACGGCCCGGGAGAGGCCAAAGCCGCTGACATCGGCATCGCCGGCGGCAGGGAATCCGGTGTTTTATTCAAGCAGGGTAAAGTGATCCGTAAAATCCCGCAGGCCGAACTGCTGGATGCCCTGCTCAAAGAAGTTGATGAATTTGACGATTAGGTATTAGGTGTTGGGTCTTGGGTGTTGGGGTTTAGCTAATACCTAATACCCAATACCTAAAGCCAGTTTACTAAAAAGAGGAGCGAGATGAAACAAGATAAAACTGCAATCAAGCCGACCCGGCAGGAAAATTACCCGGAATGGTATCAGGAGGTCATCAGGGCCTCGGATATGGCCGAAGTCTCGCCCGTTAGGGGCTGTATGGTCATCAAACCCTGGGGCTATGCCCTATGGGAAAACATTACGCGCACAATGGATGACATGTTCAAGGCCACCGGGGTTCGCAACGCCTACTTCCCTTTGTTTATTCCAGTGAGTTTCCTTGAAAAAGAGGCCCAGCACGTAGAAGGATTTGCCAAGGAATGCGCGGTGGTAACCCATCATAAACTGGAGAAAGGCGAAGGCGGCGCCCTGGTGCCGGCCGGCAAGCTGACCGAGCCGCTGATCGTGCGCCCGACATCTGAAACCATCATTGGCGACTCGTTTTCCAAGTGGATCAAAAGCTACCGGGATCTGCCGGTGCTGATCAACCAGTGGGCCAACGTGGTGCGCTGGGAGATGCGCACCCGGATTTTCCTTCGGACGAGCGAATTTCTCTGGCAGGAGGGCCATACCGCGCATGCCAGCCGCCAGGAGGCAGTTGACCGGACCCATATGATGTTAAATATTTACAAGAAAATGGCCGAAGAGTATATGGCCATGCCGGTGATTACCGGTGAAAAAACCCTGGCGGAAAAATTTCCCGGGGCGGAAACCACCACCTGCATTGAGGCCATGATGCAGGATAAAAAAGCTCTTCAGGCCGGAACCTCCCATTTTCTGGGACAAAATTTCGCGCGGGCCTCGGATATTACCTTTCAGTCCGCCCAGGAAACGGAGGAATACGTATGGACCACCTCCTGGGGCTCATCCACGCGGCTGATCGGGGGCCTGATCATGACCCACAGCGATGACAACGGCATCGTGCTGCCGCCCCGGATCGCCTCCTCGCATGTGGTATTAATGCCGATCATTCGATCAGACAAGGACCGGCAGCCGGTGACGGCATTTGTGGATGCTTTGGCCGCGCGCCTGCGGGAGAAACCATATCACGGCCGGCCGATCACGGTGGAAATCGATACCCGAAATACCGGGGCCCGAAACTGGGACTGGATCCGAAAGGGTATTCCGCTGCGCGTGGAAATCGGGCCTAAGGACATTGAAAAGGATTCAGTGTTTGTCGGCCGCCGGGATAGGGACCCCAAGGATAAAACCGCCATCCAGAAGGATGAGTTCGTGGAAACCATCGGCGATATTCTGGAAGACATCCAGCAGACCCTGTTTGACCGGGCGCTGGCCCTCAGGGAGGCCAATACGCACACAATCGATGATTTGGAGGAATTCAACGCCTTTTTCACCCCGAAAAATGAAGAGCGGCCGGAAATTCACGGCGGATTCGCCCTGTCGCACTGGTGCGGAGAGAGCGCCTGCGAGGCCGCGATCAAAAACCGGCTGAACGTCTCCATCCGATGCATCCCGTTTGATGGGCAAAAAGAAAAAGGCAAATGCATTGAATGCGGTAAGGAAAGCCCCAAGCGCGTCGTGTTTGCCAAGGCTTACTGACCCAACCACATAATAAATGTTACGCATCTCCGACATACTCGACAAGATCAATGAATATTATCCGGACGCGGATGTGGATATAGTCAATCAGGCCTATGTTTACTCCGCCAAAGTACATGAAGGCCAGGTCCGATTAAACGGGGAGCCGTATCTGTCCCATCCCCTGGAAGTGGCCAATATCCTGGCGGATATGCATCTGGATACCACCAGCATCGCCTGCGGCCTGCTCCATGATGTGGTCGAGGATACGCATACCACCGTTGAGGACATCCAGGAGCGTTTCGGCGAGCAGGCCGCCAAGATCATCGCCGGCGTCACCAAGATCAGCAAGCTGTCCCTGAATACGGCCCGGGACCGCCAGGCGGAGAACCTGCGGAAAATGATTCTGGCCATGGCCGATGACCTCCGGGTGATCCTGATTAAGCTGGCGGACCGGCTCCATAACATCCGGACCCTGCATTTCCATCCGACCGAGGCTAAAAAAAAATCCATCGCCCAGGAAACTTTAGACATCTATGCCCCGATCGCATCGCGGCTCGGCATTTACTGGATAAAGCGGGAACTGGAGGAGATCTCCTTCTATTACACTCAGCCGGAAGAGTATGAGCGGATTAAGAACCTGGTTGCCAAGGATCAGCTCCAGCGCGAGCATTATGTAGAAACGGTAAAAAAAATCATCGGCGAAAAGATGAAAGAAGCGGGCCTGCCCTCCCGCGCCTACGGCCGGTATAAGCAGTTCTACAGCATCTATCAAAAAATGCTCTCCCAAGACCTAAGCTTTGAAGAGGTCTATGACATTATCGCCTTCCGGCTGATTATGGACTCCATTCCGCAATGCTATGAGGCGTTGGGAATTATCCACGCCAACTGGCGGCCGGTGCCCACAAAATTCAAGGATTATATCGGATTTCCCAAGCCCAACGGCTATAAATCGCTCCACACCACCGTGATCGGGCCCTATGGGGAACGCATGGAGTTGCAGATCCGCACCGAAGAGATGGATCGGGTGGCTAACTCCGGGATTGCCGCCCATTGGAGCTATAAGGAGGGGCGGGTAACGGATAAAGAAAGTATCAGCAGTTTTGAATGGATCCAGAATTTAGTGGAGAATCATCGGGATAACTACGGCGACCCGGATGAATTCCTGGAAAACGTCCGGATTGACCTTTTCCCCGCAGAAGTCTATGTTTTCACCCCGCAGGGGGAGGTCAAGAACCTGTCCCGGGGGGCGACGCCCATCGATTTTGCCTATCTCATCCACACCGAGGTCGGCCACCAATGCACCGGCGCCAAGGTAAACGGCCGGCTGGTGCCGCTGCAGTATGAGCTCAAAACCGGGGATATCGTTGAAATTGTCACCACCAAGGGGCATCAGCCCAGCAAGGACTGGCTAAATTATGTGAAAACCGGCAAGGCCCGCTCCCGCATCCGGCAATGGATCAAACGCCAGGAAAAGGAGCGGAGCATCACCCTGGGGCGGGAAATGTGCGAAAAAGCGTTTCGCAAGTATCGCTTAAATTTCCATGAGAAACTAAACAGCCCGGGAATGCAGGCGGTGGCCAATGAATTTAATTTTAAGACTGTGGATGACCTGATCGCCAACGTGGGCTACGGCAAGATCACGCCGCTGCAGATCATCCGGCGTCTCACCGAAGGGGATAAGCCGAAAAAAGAAGAGACCCTGATTGACCGGTTCATCAGCCGTCGCCGGGACAGGAAGAAGCGGGATGAGCAGGGCGTGGTAGTGGATGGCATGGATGACATCCTGATCCGCTTCGGGCAGTGCTGCCAGCCGGTGCCTGGGGATCCGATCATCGGCTATATTACCCATGGATCCGGGGTGACCGTGCATCGCAAAGGGTGTGTGAACGCTATGAAGATGAACCCGGAACGGGAAATCAAAGTAGAATGGCGCAAGGATTCAGAAGGGTCTTTTCCGGTCAAGCTGAAATGCCGGGCCAGGGACCGACGGGGACTGCTGGCTGAAATCACGTCGGTGATCAGCCAGGCGGACGCCAATATTATTGATGTGCAACTGGAAAGCCTGCCGGACAAAACCGTCACCGGCTACTTCACCATTACCGTGGCCAATACCTCCCACCTGGACACCGTGCTCGCCAAACTCCGAAAAGTGGATAAAATTCAGGAAATTCGAAGGCTTTAAAACCTACTTCGGCGGTTTCTCGACCTTCCCGGACCGGATACAACGGGTGCAGGCATTGATTTTTTCCACCCGGCCGTTACGAACCGACCGGACCCGCTGAAGATTCGGATGAAATCGCCGTTTATTCACATTATGGGCATGGCTGACATGGTTGCCGACCAAAGAATTTTTCCCGCAGATATCACATTTTTTGGACATTTTTATCTTCTCCAGAAACTCTGATTAAAACAGGCTGTTATAACTTATCCAATACCGATAAACCAAAATTATATAAATGAAGATTCTCTGTTTGTAAAGAATTTTTTAACAATAAGGGAAAAAGGTGCGCCGCCCCTCTTATCGACTAATCGGCGGACTCGGGGTGGGTATCCGCTTCGTTTGCTTGGCAGCAGCTGTTGGTTGATCCCCGGATTTCTTTGACCTGGCCTCCAGATGCTCCCGGCAGCGCTCAATGTACTTCTTGGCCTTGTGCTGCAACAACAAAAAATCAGACGGATAGTTATTGATGACATTTAAAAACCGGTCCAAGGCCGCCTGATAATGATCCTGTTTGAAATAAAACTCCCCTACATAGAACTCATGGCCGGCCAGGGTTTTCAGGCACTGTTGAATATGTTTTTCGGTCTTTCCCGCATATTCGCTTTCAGGAAACCGGCTTTCCAGCCGCTCAAATTCCTGGAGGGCTTTTTCCGTGTAGGTCTGATCCCGGTCAATCCCGCGCATCCGATCAAAATAGCAGCGCCCGATCTGATAAATCACGTACGGAATCTTTTCATCATTGGGATGGAGCCGCTCATACTGCTCATAGGCGGCAATGGCCTGCTCATACTCGTCCAGCCGGTAATGCGCGTCCGCTACTTTCAGTTCCGCCACTTTGGCGAACGTGCTGAACGGATACCAATCCTTTAATTTTTCATAGGCTTCAATGGCGCTTTTGTAATCCCCATCAGCGAACTCTTCCCGCCCTTCCTCGGCCAGCTGGACAGCGGTCTTTTCCTCCTTAGGCCCAAACGCCGAGCACCCGCACACTGCCAGTGCCGCCACCAATAAGCACGCAATAATTCGATTCATGAACTTATTATTTATAACCCTGGGTAAAATTGAACCCTGATGAGGGCCTTAATGGCCGTGATTTTGAATATATTCCGCCGCCTCGGATGCCGCTATGGCGCCGTCGCCCACCGCCGTAGATACCTGCCGAAGCGGAGTATCCCGTACGTCGCCGGCAGCAAACACGCCTGACACCGACGCCTCCATTCGGCTGTTAACCGAAACGAAACCGCGGTCATCCAGCTTGAGATGATCTTTTAAAAATCCGGTATTGGGGTTCGTGCCCACCCAGACGAAGCAGCCGTCAACGGACAGGTCAGTGGTCTCGCCGGTCTTCACATTTTCAACGGTCACACCGGACACCCCCGCCTGTGAGCCGTTAATTGATTTTAGCACTGAATCCCAGACCACTTCAATCTTGTCATTTTCAAACGCCCGCTCCTGCAGAAGCTTGTCCGCGCGCAACTGATCACGGCGGTGGATCAAATAAACCTTATCCACGAAACGGGTGAGAAACAGGCTTTCCTGAACTGCGGTATTGCCGCCGCCCACGGCCGCCACTGTGCTGTTTTTGAAAAACGGCGCATCACAGGTGGCACAAACCGAAACACCTTTGCCGTAATATTCATCTTCGCCGGTCACGCCGAGCTTTTTGGGCGAGGCCCCGGAGGCGATGATAATACTTTTTGCCGTGACCTCCCGGTCGTTTAACTGGAGGTGCTTATTCTTTCCCGACAGATCCAGGGACACCACTTCATTGGTTTCAATGGCCACGCCAAAGTGTTTAACCTGATCAGTCATGTTCATAATCAGATCGGCCCCGCTCAAACCTTCCGGAAATCCGGGGTAGTTCTCGATCCAATCCGCCACCAGGATTTGCCCGCCGGGCGCGGCCTTCTCCAGCACCAGCACATCAAGCTTCGCACGCGCAGCATAAATCGCCGCGGTCAGTCCGGCGGGGCCTGCGCCGATAATCACCAGCTCATATTCGGTTTTAGCCATTATAAGCCTTTTTTAATGCTTGCTTCCAATTTGGACTTGTCTGCCATGCCAACGATCTGATCCACCTGCTTGCCGTCCTTGAACACGATCAGGGTCGGAATGGCCCGTATGCCGTAGCTGCTCGGTGTCGCGGGGTTGTCATCCACGTTGCATTTGGCAAATTTGACCTTGCCGTCATAATCCTTGCTAAGCTCCTCCACCACCGGTCCGATGGCCTTACAGGGCCCGCACCACGGCGCCCAAAAATCGACCAGCACGGGCTTATCGGACTGCAATACTTCACTTTCAAAATTATTGTCGCCGACTTCAATGATATTTTCCGCCATGTTTTACTTCCTTTCGCCTTGAATCATTCGACATTACGGCAATAAGTAGAAGGGTATGCCGAAATGCACCCAATTGATTTAAATCCGGACTGTTTTAATTTGGTTAATATAAGGGGCGGCGGCCAGCTTGTCAAGAAAGGACAGTCCCCGTATCCCGCCCGACTTTTCGATCCCCCGGTCGGGTCGGGAGGGGGAAAAACCGGCTGAAAAAAAATTTGACATATATGCATAATCCGATAAAATTATTTGATTAACTTAGATCACGACACCATTTGAGAAGGGGTTTATATATGATACCAATTGATTTTTCAAAAATGGGCGGGCTGGCCCCTGCCATTGTGCAGGATTATGAGACGGGGGATGTCCTGATGCTGGCCTTTATGAATCAGGCCGCCTGGGAGGCTACCCTGGAAACCGGGAAAGCCACGTACTACAGCCGGTCCCGGGACAAGCTATGGGTCAAAGGCGAAAGCTCCGGCCATGTCCAGCAGGTAAAAGAGGTCCGGGTGGACTGTGACAACGACACGATTCTGCTAAAGGTTGAACAGCTAGGCGGGGCGGCCTGCCATCTGGGCTATAAAAGCTGTTTTTTTCGGAAAGTAGCCGATGGCACACTTGAAACCACGGAAACACGGGTATTTGACCCCGACGAGGTATATAAAAAATGAGCGAACAATTGAGACTCGGTATCCCCAAAGGCAGTCTGCAGAACTCAACGCTTGAGCTCTTCAAACGCTCGGGCTGGAAAATTACGGTGAACGGCCGCAGCTATTTTCCGGAAATAAACGACGGGGATATTTCCTGCGCGCTCTGCCGGGCCCAGGAAATGTCCATTAACGTGGCAAACGGCACCCTGGATGCCGGTTTGACCGGAAAAGACTGGATTGCGGAAAACGAGTCAGACGTCCATGTGGTGGCGGACCTGATCTATTCAAAAGTCAGCGCCCGGCCCGCCCGCTGGGTGGTGGCGGTGGCCTACGACTCGCCGGTCAAAACCATCGCGGATCTTCACGGCAAAAAGGTTTCCACCGAGCTCTTGAATTACACCAAGCGCTATTTTGCGGAAAAGGGGATTGACGTTAAGGTGGAGTTTTCCTGGGGCGCCACCGAAGCTAAGGTGGTCTCCGGCCTGGCAGACGCCATTGTTGAAATCACCGAAACCGAAAGCACGATTAGGGCCCACGGGCTGCGCGTCATCCATGAAATGATGCAGACCAACACTCAGTTCATCGCCAACCATGAAGCGTGGAAAAACCCGGAAAAACGGGAAAAGATCGAGCAGATCGTCATGCTGTTAAAGGGCGCCCTGGTGGGGGAGAAACTGGTGGGCATCAAAATGAATGTGCCGGAAGGCCAGCTTGAAACCGTGGTTTCCCTGCTGCCCAGCTTGAATGCGCCCACCGTGGCCTCGCTATACAATTCCAGCTGGTTTTCCGTGGAAACCGTGATCAGCTCGGACAAGGTGCGGGATCTGATACCGGCACTGTTAAAAAACGGGGCGGAAGGCATTATTGAGTATCCCTTGAACAAAGTTATTTGATGCAGGTCAAATCCGCGGAATTTATCAAAAGTGCGGTCAAACCGGATCAGTATCCGCCGGCGGGCCCGCCGGAAATCGCTTTCGCGGGCCGTTCCAATGTGGGCAAATCCTCGCTCATCAACACCCTGTTAAATCGCAAACACCTTGTCAAGACAAGCTCCACCCCGGGCCGCACCCAGCTGCTAAACTTTTTTGACATTAACGGGGATACCGTGTTCGTCGATCTGCCCGGATACGGCTACGCCAAGGTGCCGGCCCGCATCAAAAAAAACTGGGGCCCGATGGTGGAAAAGTTTCTGGCCACCCGGAAAACCTTAAAAGGCGTGGTGCTGATTTTAGATATCCGGCGGACCCCTCAAGACGAGGAGCGCGATTTCATCGACTGGCTGCTGGATAACCGCATACCGGTCATTCTGGTGCTGACCAAGGCGGATAAGTTGGCCAAAAACAAGCGCATCAAACAAATGCAGGCCATTGCCAGGGAACTGGACATCACCACGGACGACCTGATCTGTTTTTCCGCCAAAACCCGCATGGGGCTAAGCGACGTGTGGGCGGCCATTGACCATCTGCTGGCGGAGGGGGCGATGCCCTCAGATCCCGGCCCATAGCATCTATTGTTGGATTTCGGGCCTCAACCCAACCTGCAGGCAACAGACTTTTACGATCAAGAATCACAAATGTCAGACGCGACAGATACATATCAGGGATTTAAATCCGGCTTTATCGCCATCACCGGTGCGCCGAACGTGGGCAAGTCCACGCTCCTAAACACCATGATCGGTCAAAAGATCTCTATTACCTCGGAAAAGCCCCAGACCACGAGAAACCGCATCGCCGGCATCGCCCACCGCGAAGGCGCCCAGCTGATTTTTCTGGACACGCCCGGAATCCACCTGACCAACAAGACATTCAACCAGAAAATGGTGGATGTGGCCTTTTCCGCCATTGATGATGTGGATTTGCTCCTCCTGGTGGCGGATGCGGCCAGGCCGGATAAGAAATCGGAAAAAATCATCCTGGAGCGGCTGCAGCAAAACCGGAAACGGCCGGTCCTGCTGGCCCTTAATAAAATCGACCGGGTGAGTAAGCCGGAACTTTTGCCGCTGATTGACAAATGGCAGAAGAGCTATCCGTTTGAGGCCATTTACCCGGTTTCCGCATTAGAAGGCACCCAGGTCAAGGACATGCTGGCTGCCCTGGAAGGGCTGCTCCCCGAGGGGCCGCCCTATTATCCCCCGGATATGATCACGGACCTGCGGGAGGAATTCATCCTCTCCGAAATTATCCGGGAAAAAGCCTTTCAGCTGACCGAAGAGGAAATCCCCTTTTCCACGGCGGTTGCCATTGATATGATTGAAGAGGATGCGGAAATCAATCTGGTGTATGTGTATGCCAAGATCCATGTGGAGCGCGATTCCCAGAAAAAAATCCTTATCGGCAAAAACGGCAGCAAAATCCGGGAAATCGGAAAGGCCGCCCGTATAGAGATGAAGCGGCTGATGGGGATGCCGGTGTATCTCAAGCTCTTTATCCGTGTGGAGAAGAACTGGAGCCGGGATGCGCGGGCCATGCGCCGGCTGGGATACTGATGATTGTTTCGTACCATCCCTGTTTTGTTGGGGATAAAAATCGGCTGTGTGCCGGGCGGCAGACGGATCAGACGGATGTTGACATCATTTCCCTTGCGGATGCCGTCATTCTGCCCCAGGGAACGCCCCAACGCCTGTATGAAATGGCCCGGCAAAATTGTTACCATGTATTTCCCAACTATGACGCCCGGTTTAAATATGCGGGCAAGTCCGGTCAGATCCGGCTCTTCCGGGAAATCGGCGCCCCGCATCCGGAAACCCGGATTTTTGAAAGCGTGGGCGAATATCCCGACACCAGGGGAGAGCCAAGCCTGCCGCCGGAATTTTCCTATCCCTGCATATTTAAATTTGACTGGGGCGGTGAAAGCGACACCATCCTTTTTATAGAAACCCCCGAAGATCTGGCGGACGCCCTTAAAAAAGCGGCGCAATACGAAAAAACCGGGCAGCAGGGATTTCTGCTGCAGCCTTTCATCCCTTCGGCCAATCGCTCGCTTCGGGTTGTGGTGATTGACCGAAAGATGGTATCTTATTGGAAAATCCAGAAAAACCCGGAAACTGTGTTTGCCGGGGTCACCAAGGGCGCCCGGATTGATCCGGCATCTGACCCGGATCTTCAAGAGATCGGCAAGGCGGCGACTGCCGCCGTCTGCCGCCGGACCGGCATCAATCTGGCCGGATTTGATCTCCTGTTTCCGGATAACGCATCCCAGCCTCAGCCGCTTTTCCTGGAGATCAATTATTTTTTCGGCCGCAAAGGGCTGGGGGGCTCGGAAAAATTTTATCAGATGTTAATCCATGAAATCAGTAAATGGCTGGATCGAACTTTATTTAAAAATGAATAAATTCGAAAATTTAGACGAAGACACGCATATCCGCCGGGAAAAGAACAAGGCCCGGGAGCTCCGGCAGACCCAGTGGTGGAAACGCCAGTGCGCCAAGGGGACCTGCTACTATTGCGGCCGGAAATTCGCGCCCAAAGAGCTTACCATGGACCATATCGTGCCGCTTTCCAGGGGCGGCAGATCCACCAAGGGCAATGTGGTGCCCTGCTGTAAGGAATGCAATACCCGGAAAAAAATGAAACTGCCCATGGAGTGGGACGAATACACCCCGTAAGCTGTTTCACAGGAACCGCTCGTGCTCAGCCCCGCACGAGCGGGACGGTACTCGTACTCGTGCTCGTACTCGAATCAAATTAAAAACCGAGTACGAGCACGAGTACGCGTACGAGTACGAACAGAAATTTACTTCCTGCAAAAATACCTTGGCGGCGGCATCCATCATCGCTTTTTGCGAAGCCATCAAATTTTAGTCCTTGACATCCCCCCGCCGAGACCTTATTTTTATCAATCGAATTTGAGCATATGCTCACAAGTTTTTTCTCAACCCAAAGAGATTTCAACAAATTTTTATAATAAGGAGATTTCCTATGGTAATCGCTGTTGCCAGCGGCAAAGGCGGCACCGGGAAAACCACGATTGCGACCAATCTCGCCGCATCTGTAGATGGCAACGTCCGGTACCTCGACTGCGATGTAGAAGAACCGAACGCCCATATATTCCTGAAGCCGACCGACCTTGAAAGTGAAACCGTGACCCTGCCCATCCCCGAGGTGGATCAGTCCAAATGCAACCTCTGCGGCGTATGCGATGAACTCTGTCAGTTCTCCGCCATTACGCTGATGGGCGACTACGTGATGACCTTTCCCGAGATGTGCCATGGCTGCAAAGGCTGCATGATGGCGTGTCCCACCGGCGCTATCAGCGAGGCCAGGCGGGAGTTGGGGGTCATGGAAAAGGGCCAGTCCGGCCATATCGAATTCTACCACGGATCGCTCCGGGTGGGTGAGGCCATGTCTCCCCCGCTGATTGAACATGTCAAGGAACAAATCGGCGCCGATATGCTAAATATCATTGACGCCCCGCCCGGTACCTCCTGTCCGGTGATTGCCGCCATTAAGGCCGCAGATTTTCTGCTCCTGGTTACCGAGCCGACGCCGTTCGGCTTAAACGATTTGAAGCTAGCTGTTGAAACCGCCCGTTTGATGCGGATCCCCTTTGGTATCGTCATCAACCGGTCAGATGTGGGCGACGGCCGCACGGCTGAATACGCGGAAGCGGAAAATATCCCTATTTTAATGGAGATCCCGGATAAACGGAAAATTGCTGAGGCTTACTCTAACGGCATTTTAATGGTGGAGGCGCTTCCGGAGATGAAGGAAAAGTTCCAGGCGCTCTATCAAAATGTGCTGAGTCGGATAACTGAGACGAATAATTGATATTGGACTTTAAAACAAAAGAGATGTTTGATATATGAAAGAATTAACGATTATCAGCGGAAAAGGCGGCACCGGCAAGACGAGCCTGACGGCGTCATTTGCCGCCCTGGCGGAAAATAAGATCATGGTAGATGCGGATGTGGATGCTGCGGATATGGATCTCATCCTAATTCCCTCGGTCCAGCATGAGGAAGAATTCAAAGGCGGCCATTATGCCGTCATCCGAAAGGATCTGTGCACGGAATGCGGGGAATGCCGGGAGCGCTGCCAGTTCGACGCCATCAGCGAAGATTACGTTATTGATAAAATTGACTGCGAAGGCTGCGGGGTGTGCGTTCACTTCTGCCCGGTGGATGCCATTGAATTCCCCCAGCGCGCCTGCGGCAAATGGTACATTTCAGATACCCGGCACGGTCCCATGATCCATGCCAAACTGGGGATTGCCGAGGAAAATTCAGGCCTCCTGGTCTCCCTGCTGCGCCAGAAAGCCAGGGAAATGGCGGAGCAGGATGCCCTGGATAAAATTATCGTCGACGGCCCGCCGGGGATCGGCTGCCCGGTGATCGCTTCGGTGGCCAACTCTAACGGTGTTTTGATCATCACCGAACCCACGCTCTCCGGTACCCATGATATGGAACGCGTCCACCAGCTGGCGGAATTCCTGAACGTGCCGACCATGCTCTGCATCAACAAATATGATTTAAATCCCGGCATCAGCGAAAATATGCAGCAATATGCCAAGAGCCACAATATCCGGTTTGTCGGTGCCATCCCGTATGACCGGGATATGACCAAAGCCATGGTCGAGCAAAAGGCCCTGGTGGAATATTCAGACGGCACTGCCGCCCAGGCGGTCAAATCCATATGGGAAAAGGTTTCAAGTGTCGTTTTTCCGAACAATTGAGGCGCCAATTAAAACGCCATTAACCCGAGCCCCCAGAAAAGGAGGTGACGTATGCCAAAAAGCTATTTCAGATGCATGTTTATCATCACTCTGATTGTCGGCGTCAGCATGTTTTTGGTTAATAAAGGCGTGGCTGAATCCAAGGACGCGGACAGCGAAACCCAAAAGTCATCCGAACCCGAGTGCTTGAGTTCAGTCTTTACCAAAAGCCTGCATTTCACCGGTGAGGGCATGCGCTACTGGTATGAGGAAAAGGGCGGATTTATGGATATAACGGGCATTCCCTATGACGAACTAGACTGCAAAACCTGCCATGTCAGAAGCTGCGACAAATGCCATGCCCGGGAAAGCGGGGGACGATCCTATTTTTCCGAGCATAAAACCAAATCGATGAATACCTGCCTGCCCTGCCACGGCCGGGAGAAACTGACATTTAAATTCGATGGTGAGAAAGGGCACGTGGACGTCCACACCGGCGCCGGCATGGTATGCGCGGACTGCCACCATAACACGGATGTCCACGGCGACGGCAAATTCCGGCGCTCCATGCGATCGCCAGGCGCTATTCAGGCGGACTGCGAAAAATGCCATATAGATCAGTGCCAGCCCTCGCCGGCATTTGATACCAAGATTGAAAGCCACCAGGTGCACAACGGCAAGCTTGACTGCGCGGCCTGCCATGTCAGCAATACCACGGCCTGCTTAAACTGCCATTTTGGTAAATTTCTGGAAACCGGAAAACGACCGGGCAACTTTATTCCGATTAAGAAATGGACCCTATTGATCAACCATGAAGGCCAGGTCACCTCGGGCAGTGCCATGACCCTGGTGCATGAGAACAAAAAATTTCTGGCCTATGTGCCCTACTATACGCATTCAATCCTGTCGGAAGGCCGAAAATGCGACGACTGCCATATGAATAAAGCCGTCCAAACCATCATGAACGGTGACACCGTTAACATGCTGGCCTATGAAGACGGCGAAGTCAAACACTGGCAGGGCGCGGTACCGGTCCGGCCGGATGATCTGTACTGGGAATTTTTCAACAAGACCGAGGATGGCGGCTGGACGCCGGTACCCAATGATGATGACCCCCAAATACAGTTTGCGGCATTTGGCAAACCCTTGACAGATGCGCAATTTAACAAGCTGACCATGGATTTTTCCAAATAGGCTCATAAGCAAGGAGGTTTAAGAATACCCGATGAAAGTAGCTGTAACGTCAAATGGCAAAAATTTAACCGCTGATGTGGACCCCCGATTCGGCCGGGCAGCCAATTTTATTATTGTCGACCCGGATACGATGGAATACAAGGCGGTAGAGAACACGCAGAATATGGGACTGCCGCAGGGGGCCGGCATTCAGGCAGGCAAAACGATCGTCGAAAACAAGGTTGATGTGGTATTAACCGGCAACTGCGGCCCCAAGGCGTTTAAAGTGCTGGAGGCCGCCGGCGTCAAAGTAGTCGTCAACGTCAGCGGTACGATTGAAGACGTCATAAAACAGTTTAAAAACGGTGAAATCGGCAACTACGCCAAAACCCCCAATGTTGATGGACATTGGATGTAAAACCATAAGGAGGAAGAATAAACAATGAAAATCGCCATACCCCTTGCCGAGGGCAAGCTGGCCATGCATTTCGGACATTCCAAAGAGTTTGCGATTATCGAGGTAAACGGCTCGGAGATTAAAAACAAGGAAACCCTTGAGCCGCCCCCCCATGAACCCGACGTTTTGCCGAAATGGCTAAATGATCAGGGGGTTAACGTGGTTCTTGCCGGCGGAATGGGCGGCCGCGCCCTGCAGCTGTTCGCCCAGCACGGCATCAAGGTGCTGACCGGTGCGCCGGCGCTTCCGCCGGAAGACCTTGTCGCCCAATACATGGAAAATACCCTGCAGTCCGGGGATAACGCATGTGACCACTAGATCTTGAACGTAGAAACCAGGCGGACGCGCCTTTGGCGCGCCCGCTTCCGCCCGGCGGTTTTCGGGCAACCCTTTACCCGTCAATCAGGATGATTATTCCATTCTACATACTTCTCGCCCTGATCCTTTTAATTGGGGCCTTTATTGCGGTCAAAACGCTTCAGCTGAAAGGCGGGCGGGCGCGCGTCAACCAGGAAATCGCATCTGCCCGGATCCATGAACTGACGCCGTTGGGCTGCGTCGAAAAGCTCTCCATCCTGCCGCTAATCGATTTTTATGCCGCGAATCCGGACCTTAAAACCGAACCCGGGGTATCCTATCTGGTTTCCGCGGATGATACGAAAATTCTTCTGGACGTGGGGTTTAACGCCAAAAAAACGGATCCCTCGCCCCTTATGCATAATATGGCGGCACTTGGCGTTTCCCCGGCAGACCTGGACATGATTTTTATCAGCCATGCCCATCTGGATCATTTGGGCGGCATGGCGGATCAGAAGCAGAAGACCTTCAGTTTTTCCCGGTCCGCGGTGGATGTACCGGAGATTCCGGCTTACACGCCGGTGGCTTTGACCCCATCGGAACGAAACCCCAAACCCATCCCCCATGTCATCAATGAACCGACTGTATTGAAAAAAGGCATCGCCAGTATCGGCCCCATTCCCCGGTTTCTGTTTTTAATGGGCTATACCCTGGAGCACGCGCTTGCCGTCAATGTGGCCGGCAAGGGAATTGTGCTCATTATCGGATGCGGCCATCAAACCATTGAGCGCATTATTGAACGGGCTCAGGCTCTATTTGAAGAGCCGATCCACGCCATTATCGGCGGACTGCATTATCCGGTGCACGGCGGCCGGATCAAACTCGGGCCGATAAACATCCAGCGGATCGTGGGTTCGGATAAGCCCCCGTGGCACGGCATCCGCGAGGCGGATGTTAAAAGCGCCATTAACGCCATCAAGCGCGTATCCCCGGCAGTGGTTTCCCTGTCGCCCCATGACAGCTCAGACTGGACCATCGATCAGTTCCGGCAGGCATTCGGCGAGCGTTACGTGGATCTGAAGGTAGGAAAAGAAATCCGGATTTAAATTCGAACCTCTGGCCGGGCCGGATGTGGCGGTGATAGTTGCCTTTTCCATGGTCGACGTCGTGCTTTTCGGCAGCCTGCCTGGGCCTGTCCTTGCCTTTTCTGCTGATTCGGCTTAAAATGGATATAGCAACAAGTAAAATAATGCTTATAACCGCCGCAACGCGCCTAAGATAGTCATAAAATGGATTTTTACAACACCACCATTCATACTTTAATGGCCGGCCTGAATCGCTGCCACCTGCTAAAAAGAAAAATCCGGGTCGGCGAAGATATGTTTGACAAGAATGACATATTGGCGCTGTGCCGTCATATTGAGCAACATTTAGCGGCAAACGCCGTTGAACTGATGAAAAATGATCATGCAGCCACGGTAGCGCTGATAAGATTTAAAAATACGCCGATTGTGGTTAAAACGTACAATCCGAACAAATGGCGCAAATACCTGAGCCGCGGTATCAGAAAATCAAAAGCGCTCAAAAGCTGGGAAGCCTCAAAAATTTTATCCCATAAAAATATACCGACACTTACTTCCATTGCCACTATTGAAGATAAACTCCTTTTTTTTAAAATCCGCTCCTACTTCATTAGTACTTATGTGGAGGGAGTCAGTGCAGACGAGTTCTTTATCAGCTCAGATATCGACAAAGAAGAAAAATTCGCCACGGCTTTACGCATCATCAAAAGCATACAGCAGCTCCATGACAGACGAATTTTTCATGGAGATCCTAAAAATAAAAATATCATCATCCGGCCGGATAATATATACTTAGTGGACTTGGACGCAGTGACTTACAAACGCCTTGTTTTCAATAAAAAAAAGAAAGCCATAAAAGACTGGCGGGCCCTCCATTACAGTTGGCGCCACTCAACGGAAAACAGAGAAATCTTTTTAAGGGCCTATCAGGAAAGCTTCAGTTCGGAGTTTTACGAAAAATTATTAATCGCTTTGAAAAAACACCGAAAGAAAAAGGAAAAAAAAACAAGGAAAAAAGAGAGGGGCTTTTTACCAAGCCATCAGCCTTCCGGGTGACGATACAGGGTCCTTCTGCTGACGCCCAGTATGGCGGCCGCTCGTCTTTTGTTCCCGCCGACTTTTTCAAGCACCCGGGAATATATTGCCGCTCGATTTCCTGAAGCGTGGGCAGCATTTCGTGATCTCCGATGGAGACAGTAACGATTCAGAAAATGGGCCGCCAGCAGCGGTATGTCATCTTTGCGTTCCCGCAGGGAAGGTACCGTGAGGCTGAAGGTTTCCAAGCGATAAAAGAGATCCTGCCGAAATTGGCCCGAATCCATAAGGCTTTCCAGATCCTGATTGGTGGCGCAGATGATTCTGACATCGACCTGCTGCTCCTTGTTTGCGCCAACCGCGCGGAATGAGCCGTCCTGGAGCATCCGCAAAAGCTTGGATTGCAAATTATAGGGCATTTCACCGATTTCATCGAGCAGCAGCGATCCCTGACGGGTCCGGTGGAAAAGGCCCGGCCGCTTTTTCACGGCACCGGTAAATGCGCCTTCTTCATGACCGAAAAACTCGCTTTCCAGAAGATCCGCAGGGATGCCGGAACAGTTAACGGCAAGAAACGGGGCCTTGCACCGGGGGCTCAAATCATGTAGGGCTTTGGCCACCAGTTCCTTGCCCGTCCCGCTTTCCCCCCTGGATCGATGCAGGACCCTGGGCAGCGCGGCAATTTCCCGCAATTGATCAAACATGATCCGAATTGCACGGCTGCTGCCGATCATCCCGTAGAAAGCGCCCTGGGTCAACAGGGCCAGCAGCAGTACCAGTACCCGGACCCCCAGCAACAGCAGCAGCCTGCGGATTTCAACCAGGAAAACCTTCAGAAATTCGCCGAGGCCCAAACGGATGTGTCTGAAATCAGGGGTGAGTATTCCGACGCATTAAGCGATGTAGAGGATGCCAACAAAGCCCGGGAGCTTCAGGAAAAATACACCCAGAAAATGATTGATGCAATAGAGGAAAATAATTTGAGTGCAAGCAAATACAACGAAATCAGCAGAGCCGTCCAAGACAACCCCAGTCTTAAGGAAAAGGTGGATGACATAAAGTAAGACGCCATTAAAATATTTTTTTGGCAGGATTAGGGCGGCCTTGCCCGGATTTCGGGCAAGGCCGCCCTCTTTTTTTATGATGCAGTTAAAGCCACAACCCGGAATAAAAATTTTTAGCCAAGCCTTGCCAGTCAGTTTAATATTCTGTACAGCAGGCTTTTATGGAGATAAACAGCCTCGAACTGGCACATCTCATGGCAGCAATAACAGCGAATGCACTCATCTTCGTTTATCTCGGCATAGGCGTTTTCGTACAGGGTGATTGCGCCCACCGGGCATGAATCATGACACGTGCCGCAAGCGGTGCATTTTTCTTTATCTATGCGGGGCTTCACCGTCAAACCGTTTTTGAAAAGCGGCGTCATTAGCTTCTGAACCCAGGGCAGCGGGCCCAGTCCCTTTTTACCGTAAATCGTGGAGGGGGGCTTAAAATCCGGTATGCGAAGCTCTGACTTCTCAACCCCGATTAATTCAACCTCTTCCAGGCGGGTCGGACAGAGTCCCCGTTGGGCGGCGGCCTGGAGGACGGGATTCTTTCGGGGGTTAATCCCCATAATTTCGCCGGCCACCACGTCCAGGGCCAGGGGATTTCTGGACGCCAGAATAAGCCCGATCTGGCGCGGATCGCCATTATTAGGGCCCTCCCCCTCCATACCGACCACCGCATCCATCACAGACACCCGCGGCGAAACAAAAGCGGACAAATCAAGCAGCATGTCCGCAAACCGCGCCGTATCGTTTAGCTTGGCATGATATCCGGGCTTTGCCAGCCCCGGGATTACTCCGAAGCTGTTTTTCACCGCCCCTGTCATGTGCATAAAAAGATGGGTTTTAAGCTTGCACAGATTGATAACGCCATCGGCGTCTAAGATTGGCGTGATGACCTCAAAACGTTTGATAAGCTTTCCCTCCGGATAGGATACGGGTTCGGCGGATGTATCAAAATTAAGCGAAATCCCCGCCGGCTCACAAGATCCCTCCAGGCCGCAAACCCGGTAAATCCGCTTCATCATCCGTTCATTGTATTTATACCCCGCCCCCGGACTGTCGGCAACGAGCGCTGAAGCACCAAACCCATTGACCATTTTCCCGACCGCAGTCACAATGCCGGGGTGGGTAGTGACCGCTTTTTCAGGCGTTGCCGGCAATATCAAATTCGTCTTTAGGACGATCTTTTCGCCTTCGGCTATAAAAGCCCGAATTTCACCCATCATGCTTAGGAGTTCCTGGATCTTTGTTTCCGCCTCACCGTATTGCCGGCACTTGATGCCAAAGACTTGATTCGTCATTCACCGGTCTTTCTATGCATTTTGATTTTTCTTATATGGTCAGAAGCGGCGTTTGCTCGTTTAATATTTCTGTAAGCGCTGACCCCCAATACCTGACTTCGATACCCAGACTTTCCAAACTTTCTTTCACCCGGAGTTCATCTGCACAAGCCTTACAAGCGGTCATATGAACACCCGCCTCTAACGCCTCCTTTACCTTTGATTGAATCACGGTGTTTTCACTGACCAATTTCGCGGTCGCCCCCCAAATGATTACCGTCACCTGCTCCCACCAGCCGCTAAGGAGCGAATTGATGGTATACATGAAAACCATTTTTTCGGCGGTGATCATGTTATCATTCGTCCAGAGCACGTAGAGGTGTTTGTTGGCCATTCCCTGCCTCCCTTCTGAGTTAATATCGAAACGTTTACGGCACTGCAAAAGCCCCCCCGTTAAACAAAATCCTGCTTTCCAGCGGCCACAGCATAACCGGGGAGATTGCCATAAAATCGGCAATCCCGGGCTTACGCCGCCCCCTTGGCGTCTATCATCTCAAGCAATGCCTCAAGCCGGGTAAAGCTGCTTTCCTTGCTGTATTTTCGGACATCGGCACGATCCACATCAATCATGGCTTGAACCCGTTTTTCGGTCTCATCGGCAAGCAGCTGATAATAGGCGTCAAATGTCGGGCGGCCCCGCATGATCAGGAACGGCTCCCTCTGCACGAATGAAACAAATGCGGTGATCCCGGCGGGCCGATGCCTGGCATAGCTTAGAAACCGTTTCCAGTGGGCACGCCCCACTCCCGATGATGCACGTCAAACCACTTGGCAAGGAGCGCGCGGTTATTGGTGTTTGATACCAATAGATCCGGCTTTGGCAGGCCAAACGCGGGAGAATCCTTGCCCCCGTCCGCGGCGCAGCCGATATCGATCCGGGCATAGGAACAAAGATCCATGAAATAGCCGATCCGTTCGGCCTTCTCACATTGAATCGCGCCAACCCCCTTTCCGGCATTCATGCCTTCCGCGCGGCATTCTATTCTTGCACCGAAACTTCAGGAAGCCCTCCCGGATTTGGTCTGGCCAACAGCCAATAAATACAACATATCCGATGCCTCGTTCAAGCCCAACAGCTCTCTAGCTTCCCCATCATAGAACGCCCCGATGCCGCAGCATCCCAGACCGAGCGCCGTAGCCCCGACATACAGCAGATGGCCCAGCCGGCCGGCCCCGATCATGGCATACCGATATCCCCTGGCCCCGAACTGCTGATCGAGCCATTCCAGATTGGTCATCAACACAAAATGAACCGCCGCATTGGCAAGCCATGCCTGATTCAAGCAGATGGCGGTCATATCCCGGAGCTTATTGCCCTCAAACACCCGGCCCAGCTGCCGGCTTATGCTATCCAGCAGGTAGAACCCCGGGGCTATGCCCGATACGTTGCCAACAAGGCATCCGCAGGCGATATGGGCCGCATCATCCGGCTGGTTGCGCCCCGACTTACCGCGGCCCTCGGATAAAAGCGACAGCAGATAGGCGAGCTGTCCCTCTGTCATGGGGTCTTTTATAAAATTACGCCGGGATCGCCGGCGCAGGGCCGCTTCCGCGAAATCCATCACCGGCGCCGCGGCCGTCTGATCATCCGGGGCGATCACCGCCAGAGGCGTCCAGGCATCTGCGGTCAGGCCCACCGTTTCGGTCGGGGCGGCTGATGATGGGGCGCTCCCCGTCAATTGCCGGCCGGCCTGATGGATATCCAGAATGGCTTCATATTCGATCTCTTTTTCAGATACCCGGCTGGCTTCGGCAAATGTTTCCGGCAGCGGGTCAGTGCGGGGCGCGGTTGCAACGCCTGAATCGGTATCGGCAACCGGAATTTTCAGGCCGCCGATACATCCCTCCCGGTCGGGATTCACCCCCAGCAGTCGGTCTGCCAGTTTATCATCAAATGCCAGTTCGATCCGCGCCGGAAAGCCATCCGTTGATACGGCCAGGCGCAGATTCTCTATCAGATGCCCGGCATCCAGCAACACATACCGATACGCCCGGCTGCGATACTTCCAGGCGCTTCGGAAAAAGATGCCGGAAACCAGAAACAGGGGGCCGGCAGTTTCATCCGTTGCACCAGACGCCTGTTGAAATACACGGGCAAAATCGCCGGTGCGAAGGGGCGCCAATTTGCGATGATGGAAACCGAAATGATAGACTCCCGCATCCAGCTCTGCTGAACCCGGCCAGACCAGATAGACCTCATTAGGGTACAAGGCCCCGGCAGAGGGCGCACTGCGGAAGTAAAAGTCACCGCCCGGCTGCCGGGCCTTGGCGGTTAGCCCGCACCCCAGGCTAAACATTCGGGCCAGCTCAGCCGCTGCCGGAAGCGCCGCAGGCATACTATCCACCCTGTTGCGGCAGGTATCGAGCAACGGTTTGCGATAGATATCCGACACCTTCGGAAGTGCAATCGTGGTCATTCCCGTATAATCTTTAAACTGGGCGGGCTGATTGGCCCAGTCCAGATAATGCGGGGACATGTTATACCGGTCATAGCCGGTAAACCGATGATAGGACTTGGCGGTATGGGGCATAAAAACCTCCCAGTAAAATAAACGAATCATATCGATTAGGGATGGCAAAGTCATAAGTTCAAGTTCAAGGCGCGCAAATCCCGAGGGATGCAGCGTACTTGCTCGTACGTGAAATTCCGAGGGATGCAGCGCAACGCAGAAATTGGACTTATGCGGAAGCCATCAGTTGCTGCCCGGCGGTGCCGGGGTAAACCTCTCAAGCAGGGAAAACATCTTTCGAATCGGACTTG
>Ga0102934_1000521_pt1 | contig 26003 bp, 22 predicted proteins | sample SalPonR2_A_D1_MG_FD_78175 | JGI IMG/M metagenome (GOLD analysis project Ga0102934, IMG submission 78175) | Salt pond soil microbial communities from South San Francisco under conditions of wetland restoration - Salt Pond MetaG R2_A_D1_MG | ecosystem: Environmental > Aquatic > Marine > Intertidal... | reverse complement strand
GCACTCCCACCGCCAGCGACAGCAGCACCAGCACCCCCAGCCAGCCGCGCACCGGGCGCAGATAATGCCAGGCGAAGGCGCTCACCCGGTCGGGCGGCGTCTCCTCCCGGTCAAAGGGCGCGAAAGGGTCGATGCGGCGCTCGGCGCGCTCCAGCATGGTCTTTTTCCTGTTGCTTGCGCCGGCGCTGAGGCGCGACGATAACCATCGCGCTCTTGCGCCCGACGCCTGATCTTCACCGGAGACATCGCCGATGCGGCTCGTCCTGTTCCAACCCGATATTCCGCAGAATACCGGAACCATGATACGCCTCGCCGCCTGTCTGGGGGTCGCGGTTGATATCGTGGAGCCCGCCGGCTTCGACGTCTCCGACCGCCATTTCAGGCGCTCCGGTATGGATTATCTGGATCGCGTGGAGATCATTCGCCACCCCTCATGGCGCGCATTCCATGATTGGAGCCGCGCGAACGGCCTGCGGCTGGTGCTCGCCACGGTGCAAGGATCCGTACCCTATACCGATTTCAGCTATGGCGCGAATGACGCAATCGTCATGGGCCGCGAATCGGCTGGCGCACCCGAATACGTGCATGAAGCGTGCGACGCGCGCATCCGCATTCCACTGGCGCCGGGGATGCGTTCGCTCAACGTCGCCGTCTGCGCCGGGATGATGCTCGGCGAGGCGCTCAGGCGCACTGACGGGTTTCCCCGCGCCGATGCGCCAGGCTGATCGGATCCGCCCGTTCAGACCCCGCGCTGCCTCAGACCCCGCGCTTAGCCATAGCCGCGAGCACGCGCACCCAGGAGCAGGTGCCCTTGTAGAAGCTGACGAGATCGTATTTCTCGTTGGGCGAATGCACCCGATCATCGTCGAGGCCGAAACCGATCAGCAGCGAATCGAGTCCCAGCGTACGCTTGAAATCGCCGACGATCGGGATCGAACCGCCATTGCCGATCACCACCGGCTCTCGGCCCCATTCATCCGCGAGCGCTTCGCGCGCCGCATCGAGGGCGGGCATGTCATAGGGCAGCGCGATCGCCCGAGAACCCTTGTGCTCGATGATCTCGACCGAGCAATCGGCGGGGATCCGCGCCTCCACATGCGCCCGGAAAGCCGCCGCGACCGCCTCCGGATCCTGATCACCCACGAGGCGGAAGGAGACCTTGCAACTCGCCTGCGACGGGATCACGGTCTTTGTCCCCTCCCCCGTATAACCGGCGATGATGCCGTTGGCATCGCAAGTCGGGCGGGACTGGATCTGCTCGATCAGCATCCGGTCACGCTCCCCGGCGGGTTCGCTCAGGCCGATCGGCCCGAGATACTTCTTCGGCGTCAGCCCGAGCTTCTCCCATTGCGCACGCACATCCGCCGGCGGCTCGGCCACGCCGTCATAGAAACCGGCGAGCGTCACCGCGCCGTTCTCGTCGTGCAGATCGGCGATGATTTTCGACAGAACGTGAATCGGATTGCGCGCAGCGCCTCCGAACATCCCGGAATGCAGATCGCGATCGGCGGCGCGCACGACCACCTCGCAATAGACCAGCCCGCGCAGGGAGATGGTGATCGCGGGGGTCATCGAATTCCACATTGTGGTGTCGCAGACCAGCGCGAGATCAGCGGCGAGTTCGGCGCGATTGGCTTCGACGAATTCCGGCAGATGCTTCGAACCGTCCTCCTCGGCGCCCTCGACCAGCACGGTGACGTCGACGGGCAGCGTGCCGGTGGCTTCCTTCCAGGCGCGGCAGGCCTCGATGAAGGTCATCACCTGGCCCTTGTCGTCGGCAGCGCCACGCGCCACGATCACCTTGCGGTCGAAGGGGATCGTCGCGATGCGCGGCTCGAAGGGCGGTTCCTGCCACAATTCCAGCGGATCGACGGGCTGCACGTCGTAATGGCCATAGAACATCACATGCGGGCGTTTCTCCCCGCCGGTTTCGCCTCTGTAATGGCCGAGCACCACCGGGTGGCCGGGGGTTTCCCGCAGGGACACCTCAAAGCCGAGTTCCTCCAGCTCGCGCACCAGCCAGGATCCCGCCTCGCGGCAGGATTCGGCATAGGCGGGGTCGGTGGAGATCGAGGGAATGCGCAGCCAGTCGAACAGGCGCCCCAGCGTACCGTCATAGTGCTTTTCCGCCGCGCCGAGCGCGGCTGCGAGCTGCGGATTGTCCCTGAAAGCCTTGTCGTCAGCCATCTGCCTGTCCTCGATCAGTGCCGGGCGCGTCGGTGATATCGCCGTCTGCGCGCGCGTGCTGTTGTTCCCGATCACGGGTGATTGATCCCGGCCTCTGCGTCAAGTGAAGCAATGCGCTTTCAACGCGCGGAAATCCTTGCAACGCAGGCCCAAAACACGTATTGCACTGCGAAAGGTCCGAACATCCCGACGTCGCATGGCTGTATGCATTGCGTGAAGGTGGCTAAAACGCCCCGCCGCAGGTCGTCGGGCGAAGATCTTTCGGACCAATATCTTCTTCAGGCGGACGCTTCATGAAACTGCGCAATATCGCGATCATCGCCCATGTCGACCATGGCAAGACCACTCTCGTTGACCAGCTCCTCGCCCAGTCGGGCGCCTTTCGCGAGAACCAGCGCGTCGCCGAACGCGTGATGGATTCCAACGATCTGGAGAAGGAGCGTGGCATCACCATCCTCGCCAAGGCCACCTCGGTGGTCTGGAAGAACACGCGGATCAACATCGTCGACACACCCGGTCACGCCGATTTCGGCGGCGAGGTCGAGCGTATCCTCAACATGGTGGATGGCGCGATCGTGCTCGTCGATGCCGCCGAGGGGCCGATGCCGCAGACGAAATTCGTCGTCGCCAAGGCGCTGAAGATCGGCCTGCGCCCGATCGTCGCCGTGAACAAGATCGACCGTCCGGACGAGCGCCATATCGAGGTGATCAACGAGGTCTTCGATCTCTTTGCCGCGCTGGACGCCACCGACGAGCAGCTCGATTTCCCGATCCTCTACGGCTCTGGCCGCGACGGCTGGATGGCGGCGGCACCCGAAGGCCCGCGCGACCAGGGGCTCGCTCCCCTGTTCGACCAAGTGCTCGCGCATGTCCCCGAGGCCGAGGCCGAGGCGGGACCGTTCCGCATGCTCGGCACCATTCTCGAAGCCAACCCCTTCCTTGGGCGCATCATCACCGGGCGCATCACCGCCGGCACGGTGAAGCCCAACCAGTCGATCAAGGTGATCGGCCAGGACGGCAAGACCATCGAGCAGGGCCGGGTGAGCAAGATTCTCGCCTTCCGCGGCATCGAGCGCCAGCCGATCGAGCTCGGCGAGCCGGGCGACATCGTCTCCATCGCGGGTCTGACCAAGGGCACTGTGGCGGACACCTTCTGCGATCTCTCGGTCGAAGAGGCGATCCCCGCCCAGCCGATCGACCCGCCCACCGTCACGATGTCCTTTATCGTCAATGACAGCCCGCTCGCGGGTACCGAGGGCGACAAGGTGACGAGCCGCATGATCCGCGACCGCCTGATCAAGGAAGCGGAGGGCAATGTCACGCTCAAGATCGAGGAGTCTGCCGACAAGGACAGCTTCTTCGTCTCGGGGCGCGGCGAATTGCAGCTCGCCATCCTGATCGAGACCATGCGCCGCGAGGGTTTCGAACTCGCCGTCTCGCGCCCGCGCGTCGTCTTCAAGACGGACGAGGCGACCGGCGAGCGCCTCGAGCCGATCGAGGAAGTCGTGATCGATGTCGACGAGGAACATGCTGGCGTGGTCGTGCAGCGGATGTCGGAGCGCAAGGCCGACATGGTCGAGATGAAACCGTCGGGCGGCAACCGCCAGCGGCTGGTCTTCTACGCGCCGACGCGCGGGCTGATCGGCTATCAGAGCGAGTTGATGACGGATACGCGCGGCACCGCCATCATGAACCGCCTGTTCAAGGCCTATGAGCCCTACAAGGGCGAGATTGCCGGGCGGCGCAACGGCGTGCTGATGTCCAACGACAACGGCGAGGCCGTGGCCTATGCCCTGTGGAATCTGGAAGATCGCGGCCCGATGATGATCGAGCCGGGCTGGAAGGTCTATCAGGGGATGATCATCGGCGAGCATAACCGCGAGAACGATCTCGAAGTGAACGTGCTCAAGGGCAAGAAGCTCTCCAACGTGCGCTCGACCGGTAAGGACGAGGCCGTGCGCCTGACACCGCCGATCCGCATGACCCTGGAGCGATCACTCGCCTGGATCCAGGATGACGAGCTGGTCGAGGTCACGCCGAAATCGATCCGCCTGCGCAAGGTCCTGCTCGATCCCACCGTGCGCAAGCGGGCGGACAAGAGCCGCGAAGTCGCCTGATCCGGCGCGCGCGAATGCGTATGGAGCGGTACCGGCCTTCACGGTAGAGAATTGTGCGTGACGGCATGACCGTCTGGCACGATCGGGAGAGTGAACAGCCATGAGCACGTTCGGTACGCAAGACTGGCAGGCGCTGATCGCGGATGAACGCGTGCTCGTGACGCGCGACATCCTGCGCTACAACGACATGGACGATAACGGCCATCTCAACAATTCGGTCTTCACCGTCCTGTGCGAATCGGGCCGGGTGGATTATTTCCGCAAGCGCGTTACCCCGCACCTGCCGGGCAATACCTTCTTCGTGATCGCGCGCATCGCCATCGACTTCAAGGCCGAGGCCTTCTATCCGGGCGAGGCGCTGACCGCGACCTGGCTCGAACATCTGGGCCGCTCTTCCCTGCGCGTCCGCCAGAAGATCATGAGCGCGGACACGCTCGTCGCCGAGGCCGAAGGTGTCTGCGTTGTGATGGATCAGACCAAGCGCAAACCCTTCCCGATCCCCGACACGACGCGCGGGGCACTGGAGCCCCTTCTGCGCACGAGCTGAGCGCATCACGCAAAGCCGGTCAGCTGCTTCCGGCCCCGGTGGTGCGGTTGAAGGAAGGCGGATCCGAGGCCGGGAAGGTGTCTTCCAGCGCCTCGTCGACATCCTCCTCGGAGCGTTTGGGACGCCCCGCAATCGGGCCGGATTCCTCATCGCGCGGCCGTTCGTCATTATGGCGCTCCGCCTCGTCCTTCATATCCTCCTGCTTCTTGCCAGTCGGAATCGGTGCCGATTTCACCGGGTCGGGCTTCTCGGCATCATGCGAATGCGGGGCATTGGTTTCCGGGTCCGGTTTGTTCCAGGACATGATGATCTCCATTTCTGCCGCGCTGCGGCTTGTATGGGTCAACGCAGCAGATGCGAAAAAGATCACGCCGCACCGCCATGATCTGCGCGAAACCCGCAAGCTTTCCCACCCGGCAATCGGTTCTCGCGGCTTGACGGGCCGGGTCGGGCCGGCTCACCTGTCGCGGCGCACATCACGAGGAACGATCACGATGAATTTCGCCAGCGACAACATCATGGGGGCCAGCGAGCCCGTGCTGCGGGCCCTGGTCGAGGCCAATGCCGGACCGTTGCCGGCCTATGGCGACGATCCGCTGACGCAGGAGATCGAGGCATGGCTCGGTGCGATCTTCGAGCGCGAGGTCGCCGTCTTTCTCTGTGCGACCGGGACCGGCGCCAATGCGCTGGCACTCTCCGCGCTGGTACCGCCCTGGGGGCTGTGCATCTGCCATCGTGAGGCGCATGTGATCGACGATGAATGCGGTGCGCCGGAGTTCTTCATGCATGCGGCCAAGCTCGCCGGACTGCCGGGCACGGGGGCAAAGCTCGCGCCGGAGATCCTGGAGAACTGGCTGGCGGGTCTCTCATCCAGCGTCAAGCAGATGCCGCCGAAGGCATTGAGCCTGTCGCAGCTGACCGAATGCGGCACGGCCTACAGCCGCGACGAGATCGCCGCGCTCTCGGCGATCGCCCATCGCAACGGCATGAAGGTGCATATGGACGGGGCGCGTTTCGCCAATGCGCTGGAAAGTCTTGGCTGCACGCCGGCCCAGATGACCTGGCAGGCGGGGATCGACGTGCTCACCTTCGGCGCCACCAAGAACGGCTGCCTCGCTGCGGAAGCCATCATCTTCTTCGATCCGAAGGACGCGAAGGCGATGCCCTGGCTGCGCAAGCGCGGTGGGCATACGCTGTCCAAGGGCAGGCTTCTCGCGGCGCAGTTCAAGGGCTATCTCGATGATGATCACTGGCGCGACAATGCCCGCCACGCCAACGCCATGGCCGCCCGCCTCGCTGACGGGCTCACCGCGCAGGGCCTGCGTCTCGCCTGGCAGCGTGCGGGCAATGAGGTCTTCGTGATCATGAAGCATGCGCAGGCCGAGGCGCTGCGCGGACAGGGCTGCGCCTTCCATCCCTGGACGGCGACGAATCTCGCCGCCGAAGATGCGCTGGGCCCGGATGAAGGCATCTACCGGCTGGTCACGTCCTTTGCCACGCAGGAGGCCATGGTCGACGGCTTCCTCGGGCTGGTCGACAAAACCATCTGAGACGTTGCAAGGCGCGATTCGCCGCCATGACCAGCGAATCCGCATCGTTCGGAGGCCGATTCAGAGACTGCCGAGAAAGAAAGCGGCCACGCACAGGGCGGTGATCGAAGCAGCGAAACCCATCGCGGCACGCTTGAAGGACGGCGCCGGGCCGCTTCGCATACCGGCATTCGCCAGACTCATATCAAGATTGTTACGCTGCATGATAATTCCGCTCACACCCGCCCGTCGAAGCCGTCTGTCTCCAGACCGCATTCCTGCGGCACTGCGATAGCCAATAGCGCAGGATTGGTAAATCACCCGGTAACGGCTTTCTGATTCATGATGCATCAAGGCAACATTCCGGCGCATTCTTCAGTTCCGACATTCCCTCTTGATGCTCCGATCGTTTTAATATAAAGATATCTTTATATCTCAATCGCACCATATCAACTCCCCGGGACGATATGGATGGAACGGTGGATGATGCGACCAGAACAGAACCTCTCGATGAACGAAGCACTCGTCGCTCTGCGCGCGGCGGGAGAGGAGACGCGCCTGCGGATCCTCGCGCTGTTGTCTGCGGGGGAGCTGTCCGTATCGGATCTTACCGACATTCTCGGGCAGTCGCAGCCGCGCATCTCGCGCCACCTCAAGCTGCTGGTCGAATCGGGTCTCGTCGAGCGCCACCGCGAAGGGGCCTGGGCCTTTTTCCGGCTCGCGGACAGGGCGACCGCGACGCAATTGCTGCATCCGCTGCTCGATGCCCTCGACGGCGCCGACCGGCATATTGCCGCCGACAAGGCGCGACTTCAGGCCAAGCGCCGCCAGCGCGCAGAAGCGGCGCAGGCCTATTTCGCACGCATCGCGCCGAAATGGGACGAGCTGCGCTCGCTGCATGCGGCGGAATGTGATGTCGAGAAGGCCGTTGCCGAGGTGATCGGCGAGAAACCGGTTCTCAACCTGATCGATCTGGGCACCGGTACCGGGCGCATGCTCGGGCGCCTCGCGCCGCTCGCACGCCGTGCGGTCGGCCTCGACGCGAGCCATGCCATGCTCTCGGTGGCGCGCGCCAATCTGGAGAAGGCCGGCGTCGGGCGGGTCGAACTGCGCCAGGGCGACATCCATGCGCCCCCGGTCGAGGAAAACGCCTTCGATCTGGTGATCATCCATCAGGTCTTGCACTATCTCGACGATCCGGCCCGCGCCCTGCGCGAGGCGGCGCGTCTCGTGTCGCCGGGCGGGCGCATGCTGATCGTCGATTTCGCCCCGCACGGGCTCGAATTCCTGCGCGAGAAGCAGGCGCATCGCCGCCTCGGCTTCTCGCATGAGCAGATCGGCGACTGGCTTGATGAAGCTGGTCTCGACTGCGCCTTCACCCGCGACCTGCCCCCGCCCGAGGGGATCAGGGATGCGCTTACCGTTTCAATCTGGCTGGGCCAGGACCGCCGCGTGCGGACTGACTGGCCCGTACAATCAAAAAACAGAGAGGTCGCCTGATGCAAGCTCGCTCGCGCGCTACCGACGGCACGCCGTTTCGTTCGGTTTCTTTTGAGTTCTTCCCGCCCAAGACGCCGGAAATGGAGGCGACCCTGTGGTCGTCCATCGAGCGTCTGGCTCCGCTCGGCCCGACTTTCGTTTCCGTGACCTACGGCGCCGGCGGCTCCACCCGCGAGCGCACGCACAATACCGTGTCGCGCATCGTCAAGGAGACGGATCTCAAGCCTGCGGCGCATCTGACCTGCGTGGCCGCCACGCGTGATGATGTCGACGAGGTGGTCAAGGGTTATCATGATGCGGGCGTGCGCCACATCGTGGCCCTGCGCGGCGATCCGGTCGAGGGCCCGGGTACGGCTTACGCGCCGCATCCGGGCGGCTATGCCACCTCCTGGGACCTGATCGAGGGCATCAGCAAGGTCGGCGATTTCGAGATCTCGGTCTCGGCCTATCCCGAGAAGCACCCCGATGCCGCGAGCCTTGATGCCGATATCGATGCGCTCAAGCGCAAGGTCGATGCCGGCGCGACGCGGGCGATCACGCAGTTCTTCTTCGATAACGAGTTGTATCTGCGTTATCTCGACAAGGTCCGCGCCAGGGGGATCGACATCCCGATCGTGCCGGGTATCGTGCCGGTACAAAATTTCAAGCAGACGGCGAATTTCGCCAAACGCACCGGGGCGAGCGTGCCCGACTGGCTCGCCGCGCGCTTCGAGGGACTCGAAGACGATGTCGCGACCCGCAAGCTGGTCGCGGCAGCCGTTGCGGCGGAGCAGGTCATCGGGCTGATCGACGAGGGGGTGGAGGATTTCCACTTCTATACGATGAACCGGGCTGATCTCGTCTATGCCGTATGCCATCTGCTCGGCATGCGCCCCGATCAGCCCTTGCAGCACGCCGCGTAAGGCGCGCTACGCTTAAACATTCACGAAATGCAGCGGTCGGGCATGCCCGACCGTTCGCCGTACAACAAACCGGGAAAGATTTCATGTCGCAGATCAAGCACGCCGATGGTCGAGAGGTCCGCAAAGCCCTGCGCGCGGCGGCGTCCGAGCGCATTCTGGTGCTGGACGGCGCCATGGGCACCGCCATCCAGGACAAGAAGTTCTCCGAGGAGGATTTTCGCGTCGAGCGCTTCAAGGATCACGCGCATGACCAGAAGGGCAACAACGACCTTCTGATCCTGTCGCAACCCGAGGCGATCCGCGACATCCACCTGGATTACTTCCTCGCAGGCTCGGATATCGTCGAGACCAACACGTTTTCCGGCACGCGTATCGCGCAGGCCGATTACGGCATGGAGGAGATCGTCTACGAGCTCAATCTGGAAGGCGCGCGGGTCGCCCGCGCCGCTGCCGGGATCGCGCAGGACAAGGATGGGCGTCGCCGCTTTGTCGCCGGCGCCATCGGCCCGACCAACCGGACCCTGTCGATCTCGCCGGATGTGAACAACCCCGGCTTTCGCGCCGTCACTTTTGACGAAGTGCGCGACGCGTATGCCGAGCAGGTGCGGGGCCTCGTCGATGGCGGCTCCGATCTGATCCTGATCGAGACCATCTTCGACACGCTCAACGCCAAGGCCGCGATCGTGGCGATCCGCCAGGTCTTCCACGAGAAGGGCGTCGATCTGCCGATCATGATCTCGGGCACGATCACCGACCTTTCGGGCCGAACCCTGTCTGGACAGACGCCGGAGGCCTTCTGGAACTCGGTGCGTCATGCCGATCCGTTCACCATCGGGCTCAATTGCGCGCTCGGCGCCAAGGAGATGCGCGGGCATATCGCCGAGCTTTCGCGCATCGCCGACACCTTCGTCTGCGCCTATCCCAATGCGGGCCTGCCCAACGAATTCGGCCTCTATGACGAGCGCCCGGAAGCGACGGCGGGCATGCTCGCGGAATTCGCCGATGCCGGTCTCGTCAACATCGTTGGCGGCTGCTGCGGCACCACGCCCGATCATATCCGCGCCATCGCGGAGGCGGTCGCCGGCAAGAAGCCGCGCGAGATCGTCAAGCCGAAGACCTGGCTGCGCCTGTCGGGCCTCGAGCCCTTCACGCTCACGCCGGACATCCCCTTCGTCAATGTGGGCGAGCGCACCAACGTCACCGGCTCGGCGAAATTCCGCAAGCTGATCACCAATGGTGACTACGACACCGCTCTCGACGTCGCCCGCGACCAGGTCGCCAACGGTGCTCAGGTGATCGACGTCAACATGGATGAGGGGCTGCTCGATTCCGAGAAGGCCATGGTGGACTTCCTCAACCTCGCCGCCGCCGAGCCCGATATCTCGCGCGTGCCGGTCATGGTCGATTCCTCCAAGTTCCACGTCATCGAAGCTGGCCTGAAATGTGTGCAGGGCAAGGCGATCGTGAATTCGATCTCGATGAAGGAAGGTGAGGAGGAATTCCTCAAACATGCCCGCATCTGCCGCGATTACGGCGCGGCGGTCGTGGTCATGGCCTTTGACGAGGAAGGCCAGGCGGACACGGCGGCGCGCAAGATCGAGATCTGCACCCGCGCCTACAAGCTCCTCACCGAAGAGATCGACTTCCCGCCGGAAGACATCATCTTCGACCCCAACGTCTTCGCCGTGGCGACGGGGATCGAGGAACACGACAATTACGGCAACGACTTCATCGAGGCGACGCGCACCATCCGCGAGACCCTGCCGCATGCGCATATCTCGGGCGGCGTGTCGAACCTCTCCTTCTCGTTCCGCGGCAACGAGCCCGTGCGCGAGGCGATGCACACCGTCTTCCTCTATCACGCCATCAAGGCGGGGATGGATATGGGCATCGTCAATGCCGGCCAGCTCGGGGTCTACGAGAACCTCGATCCGGAACTGCGCGAACTCTGCGAGGATGTCGTCCTCAATCGCCGCAAGGACGGGACCGAGCGCCTGCTCGACGCGGCTGCGCGCTTCAAGGGTGACGGCTCCGGCGCGGTCAAGGTACAGGATCTCGAATGGCGCAAGCTGCCCGTCGAGAAGCGCCTCGAACACGCGCTGGTCAACGGCATCACGGAATATGTCGTCGAGGACACCGAAGAGGCCCGCCTGAATGTCGAGCGCCCGCTCCACGTGATCGAGGGGCCGCTGATGGCCGGCATGAACGTGGTCGGCGATCTGTTTGGCGCCGGCAAGATGTTCCTGCCGCAGGTGGTGAAATCCGCCCGCGTGATGAAGCAGGCCGTGGCCCATCTCATGCCTTATATGGAGAAGGAAAAGGAAGAAGCCGGGCTCGATCAGCAATCAGCCGCAGGCAAGGTCCTGATGGCCACCGTCAAGGGGGACGTGCATGATATCGGCAAGAACATCGTCGGCGTCGTGCTCGCCTGCAACAATTACGAGGTCATCGATCTCGGCGTGATGGTGCCCACCGCCAAGATCCTCGACGAGGCCAAAAAGCACAATGTCGACGTGATCGGCCTGTCGGGCCTGATCACGCCCTCCCTTGACGAGATGGTGAATGTCGCCTCCGAGATGGAGCGCGAGGGCTTCGACATCCCGTTGTTGATCGGCGGCGCCACCACCAGTCGCGTGCATACGGCGGTGAAGATTCACCCCTCCTATAATCGCGGTCAGGCGATCTACGTCACCGATGCCAGCCGTGCGGTGGGGGTGGTCTCCAACCTGCTCTCGGAAGACCAGTGCAAACCCTATATCGAGGGTATCCAGACTGAATACGCAAAGGTCGCCGATGCGCATGCGCGCGCCGAGATGGACAAGCAGCGCCTGCCGCTGGCCAAGGCTCGCGCCAACCCGGTCAAGATCGACTGGAGCGGCTATGAGACTGTAAAGCCGAGCTTCTTCGGCCCGCGCGTTTTCCGCAGCTACGATGTCGCCGATCTCGTGCCCTATATTGACTGGACGCCCTTCTTCCAGACCTGGGAGCTGAAGGGGCGCTATCCCGATATCCTTCAGGACGAGAAGCAGGGTGAGGTGGCGCGCCAGCTCTTCGACGATGCGCAGGAGATGCTCAGGAAGATTGTCGAGGAACGCTGGTTCAATCCCAAGGCGGTGATCGGCTTCTGGCCGGCGAACAGCATTGGTGACGATATCCGTCTCTACAAGGGCGAGAGCCGTGAGGAGACGCTGGCCACCTTCCATGGTCTGCGCCAGCAGCTCACCAAACGCGGTGATCGTCCCAATGTCTGCATGTCGGACTTCGTCGCGCCGGAAGATAGCGGCGTGAAGGATTATGTCGGCGCCTTCGTGGTCACGGCGGGGCTCGAGGAAGTGCGCATCGCCGAACGCTTTGAGCGCGCCAACGACGATTACGGTTCGATCCTCGTCAAGGCGCTGGCCGATCGTATCGCCGAGGCCTTCGCCGAGCGCATGCACCAGCGCGTCCGCAAGGAGTTCTGGGGCTATGCGCCGGACGAATCGCTCTCCAACGAGGAACTGATCACCGAGGGCTATGCCGGCATCCGCCCGGCCCCGGGCTATCCCGCCCAGCCCGATCACACCGAGAAAGACACGCTGTTCGAACTGCTCGACGCGCGAAAGAGCATCGGCGTGGAGCTCACCGAGAGCAAGGCCATGTGGCCCGGCTCCTCCGTCTCCGGCCTCTATATCGGCCATCCGGAATCGTATTATTTCGGTGTTGCCAAGGTCGAGCGCGACCAGGTCGAGGATTACGCCATGCGCAAGGGCATGGATATCGAGGAGATGGAGCGCTGGCTGGCGCCGGTGCTCAACTACGACCCGGCCAATTACGTGAAGGCGGCAGCGGAGTAAGCTGCGGCACCTTGCTCAATAAGAAAGCGGCGGAGTGATCCGCCGCTTTTTTCGTAGGCGCGATTTCGGCGACAAGGCGGCGACAAGGCGGCGCCAAGGGGGAGCCAATGGGGAGCCAGGGTGGCGTCAAGGGGGGCTATATCGATGCCAAGGCGGCGCCCCGTCGGGGATCACCGCTTGCCTCCCCTCACGCCGCCGCCGCGTGCTCTTCGGTGATGAAGGCGATGCGGATCATGTTGGTGGCGCCGGGAGTGCCGAAGGGGACGCCAGCGATGACGATGATGCGCTCGCCGACCTTGGCGAGGCCCGAGCGCACGGCGAATTTGCAGGCGCGGAAGGTCATGTCGTCGACATCGCTGGCATCGCGAGTGACCACCGCATGGATCCCCCAGGCCAGGTTGATCCGGCGGGCCGCCTCGCGCTTCGGTGTGAGGGCCAGAATCGTCGAATCCGGGCGCTCGCGGGCGAGCCGGAGCGCTGTCGCGCCGGAAAACGTCCAGGCCGCGATGGTGGAGATGCCGAGCGTCGCCGCAATGCCGTTGGCTGCGGCGGCGATCGCGTCGGACCCCGTCGCCTCCGGCTCGGCCTGTTGCGCCTTGATGATGGTCCAGTAGAGATTATCGCGCTCGACTTCCTCCGCAATGCGGTTCATCTGCGCGACGGACTCCTGCGGATATTGCCCCGCCGCGCTTTCCGCCGAAAGCATTACCGCATCCGCGCCCTCATACACGGCGGTGGCAACATCGGAGACCTCGGCGCGGGTGGGCACCGGCGCGGTGATCATCGATTCCAGCATCTGCGTCGCCACGATCACCGGCTTGCCGGCGCGCCGCGCATTGCGGGTGATGCGCTTTTGCAGGCCGGGCACCTTCTCGAGCGGCATCTCCACGCCGAGATCGCCGCGCGCCACCATGATGGCGTCGGAGACATCCATGATCTCGTCGAGCCGCGCCAGCGCCTGCGGCTTTTCCAGCTTGGCCAGAACCTGCGCACGCCCGCGCGCCACTTTCTTGACCTCGGCGATATCCTCCGGGCGCTGCACGAAGGAGAGCGCGATCCAGTCCACCCCGATCTCGATCGCGGCTTCGAGATCGGCGCGGTCCTTGTCGGTCATCGCCGCAAGCGGCAGCGTCGTATCGGGAAGCGAGACGCCCTTGCGGTCGGAAACCTTCCCGCCCACACGCACCACCGCTCTCGCCCGATGGCCGGGCGCGACCTCCTCAACCTCAAGCCGCAACTTGCCGTCATCGATCAGTATCGTATGGCCGGGCTCCAGCGCCGAGAGGATCTCGGGATGGGGCAGGTATACGCGTGACGTGTCGCCCGGGCTGTCATTGTCGTCGAGGGTGAAATGCGCCCCCTGTGCAAGCTCCGCCGCGCCGCCAGTAAAGCGCCCCAGACGCAGCTTCGGGCCCTGCAGATCCACAAGCACCGTGATCGAACGATGCACACGCGCTTCCACCTCGCGGATCATCGCCACCTGCGCCGCCAGTTGCCCGCGATCAAGATGGCTCATGTTGATGCGAAACACGTCCGCACCCAGGCGATGCAGGTTCTCCACCATCTCCGGCGTGTTCGAAGCCGGGCCAAGGGTCGCCACGATCTTGGTGCGTCTCAAACGTTTCATGGCGACGGCGCTCCCTGCCTGTCAGGATCGGTGAGTTGGATCGTCCAGCTGCGCTGCTGGCCGGTATCAACCTCGAAGAAGCCGTTGCGATCATAGCCGCGCACAAGACAATCCTTGATGCCACGAATGGTGAATTCCCGCTCGCGGGTACACATATACGAGCGCCCGCCCCATTCCCCGCCGCGATCGTAATCGACGGCATAGACGTAATAGTAGCGCGCCGTGAGGGCACCGGCGAAGATCGTCTCGCATTCGCGCGCCTCGAAATTCCACCAGCCTTCCGTGACCCAGCCTTGCGGATCACGGTAGCCGATGGCAATGCCGACGCGGCTGCCGGTCATGTTGCACAGGCGCAGATCGGCGTGAGCCGGCACGGCCAGGAAAGGCAGGCTGCCTGCGATCAAGGCCATCACGGCGATGAGACGCAGGATTGGTCGGCTCGCGCGGCATGGACCCGAGCGCATGCGCCGGTGCAGGGACGGATCAATCGATGAGGATGATGCGGCAGTCGTTGACATTGGTTCGTGTCGGCCCCGGTATCAACAGGTCGTCGAGAATCGTGAAGAAACCCGTCGAATCGTTGTCCAACAAATACGTTTGCGCGTCGACCCCTTTTGCATGGGCACGTGACAATGTGGTGTCATCAATCATCGCGCCGGCAGGATCATCCGCCGCGCCGGTCCCGCCATCCGTGCCGTCGGTATCGCCGGAAAGCGCCGCCACGCGCGGCAGCCCGTCTAGGGCGATGGCGAGCGCCAGCGCATATTCCTGATTCGGACCGCCGCGCCCCTCCCCCCTGATCGTCACCGTGAGCTCGCCCCCGGAAATCAGCGCCACGCGCCGCCCCGCCCGGCGGATATCGCGCACTTCCCCCGCATGGGCTGCCGCGACGGCGCTCGCCTCGCCTTCGAGATCGGCGCCGAGCAGGACCGGCTCATAGCCGAAGCGCCGCGCTTGCGCGCAGGCGGCATCCATCGCCTCCTGCGGGCGGGCAACGATGCTGAAAGCGGTATTATCGAAGACCGGATCGCCGGGTTTTGGCGTCTCGGGCGCATCATCGCGCATCAAAGCCTCGGCCGCGTCGGAAAGCGCCACGCCATAGCGGGCGATGATGGCGCGGGCCTGCGCATGGGTCGTGGGATCGGGCACGCTCGGGCCGGAGGCGATCACGGCGGGATCGTCGCGGGGCACGTCGGAGATCGCCAGCGTCACCATCCGCGCCGGCGCCGCTGCCCGCGCGAGCCGCCCACCCTTGATCTGCGACAGACGCTTGCGCACAGTGTTGATCGCATCAATCGGCGCGCCGGAGCGCAAAAGCGCGCGGGTGATCGCCTGTTTTTCCACGAGATCGATGCCGCCAGCCGGCGCGATCCAGTTGGCCGAGCCACCGCCGGAGAGTAACACAAGCACGAGATCCTGTGGCCCTGCCGATCCAGCCAGCGCGAGGGCCTCCCGCGTCGCCGCAATTCCCGCTTCATCAGGAACAGGATGCCCGGCCTCGACGACCCTGATCGGCCCGGCCTGCCCGCCATAACCGTGGCGGGCGACGGCAAGCCCGGTCATGCGGGCATCGTCCACGCCCGCATCACGATAATGCGCAAGCGCGACCTCGCTCATGCTGGCGGCTGCCTTGCCGGCGGCGAGCACGATGATGCGCCCCCGCGACGGTGCGATCGGCAGATGTGCCGGCAGGCAGCTCTGCGGATGCGCGGCTGCGACGGCGGCATCGAAAATGCAGCGCAGCTTCTCACGGGAGGATGTCGGCATCATGCGGCCTCCGGGTTGTTCTCGCGCGCGATTCAGGACGTATCGCTGCGCGCGGTGTTTCGCTGCTCAAGCTGCTTCTCTTCCCAAGGCACTTCTCTTGTCTCAAGGCACTTCTCTTGTCTCAAGGCACTTCTCTTGTCTCAAGGCACTTCTCTTGCCGGCAATGGCGGGCGGTTGCGGCGCGGACGGGCGACGAAGATCCCGGCGAGGATCAGCGCGCCGCCCATGGCCTGAATCAAGGTCAGCGCTTCCGAGAGGATGAGCCAGCCGAACAGAGCCGCCGCGACTGCCTCAATGAAGATCACCAGCGAGGAAAATACCGCAGGCAGACGCCCCAAAGCCACTGAGAGCAGCCCCTGCCCGCCCGCATGGCTGATGAAGGCGAGCGCGACGAGCGCCGCGATCGCTTCCGGCGTCGTCGGCAGGATCTGGCGCTCGGCGATGATGGCGACGACGAACAGTCCCGCCGCCGTCACCAGGCTGAGCTCGAATGTCACCCGCCCGGCACTGCCACCGGAGCGCCGCGCCTTCTCGACGCCCAAAAAATACAGCGCGAAGAAGAAGGCCGTGATCACACCGTAAACGTCTCCCGCGAGGCGCTCGGGTGCGATCTGCATGCTCTGGCCGATCAGCGCCGCGCCGCCGAGCATGCACAGGGCGAGCCCCACGAGCGTCGAGCGCGCTATGGTGACGCGTAGGACCGCCCAGGAAATCAGGATGACGAAGAGCGGCGCGGTGGTCGCGAAGAAGGTCGCATTCGCCACCGTGGTATTGAGAATGGCCAGATGCCAGAAGATCAGATCCCCAACGAAGGCGAGCCCGGCAAAGACCGTCGCTTTTGTCCAGGATGCCCGCCCGGCAAGGCCGGGATGGCGCGCCTCGTCGATGCGCATCCAGGCATAGAGCACCGGCAAAGCCAGAAACACTCGCCAGAAGGCGCTGGCGAAAGGGCCGATATCGGCAGCGGCGAAGCGCACGAAGACCGGCGAGACACCCATCGCCACGGCTCCGGCGACAAGCGCGGCGAAGGCGCCGATCTGGCCCGGTTCGATGCTGGCTGTCTGCGTCGGCGTGGGTATGCTCATGCAGCGGGTTTCCGCGAAGGATCAGGTAAAACTGCCGCAGACCTTACCGGCTTTGTCGAAGCAGGCGAAGCCGTTTTCGCGCACGCCCGGCGATGCGCGGGCACGCGGATGGGGCAAACCGCGCAATCGATCTGGCGCGCGGCTGCGTATCCAGCCGGGACCGGAAATGCTAGGGGCGGAGCACGATCGAAAGCAAAGCGCCGCCGGCGCCATCTGCGGGATGTGAGCCATGAACGATGACGGAATCCTCGGAGCCGGTACGCAGGACAAGCCGCTGAAGGGCATCCGCGTGCTGGAGCTCGCGCGCATCCTGGCCGGCCCCTGGATCGGGCAGACGCTGGCCGATCTCGGTGCGGATGTGGTCAAGGTCGAACGTCCGGAAAAAGGTGACGATACCCGCGCCTGGGGCCCGCCCTTCTTGCAAGGCGCCGACGGCACGGATCTCTCTGCGGCGTACTTTCATGCCTGCAATCGCGGAAAACGCTCCATCGCCGTCGCCTTCGACACGAAAGAAGGCCAGGAGATCATCCGCCGTCTCGCGGCCAATGCCGATATCCTGGTCGAGAATTTCAAGGTCGGGGGCTTGAAGAAATACGGGCTCGATTACGAGAGCCTGAAGGCAGTCAATCCGCGTCTGATCTATTGCTCCGTCACCGGTTTCGGCCAGAGTGGCCCGTATGCGTCGCGCGCCGGCTACGATTTCCTGATTCAGGGAATGGGCGGCATCATGGATCTGACCGGCGATCCGGAAGGCGAGCCCCAGAAGATCGGCGTCGCCTTCGCCGACATCTTCACGGGTCTCTACGGCGTCGTCGCCATCCAGGCGGCCCTGCGCAAGCGCGACCAGACGGGCGAAGGCGCCCATATCGACATGGCGCTGCTCGACAGCCTCACCGGCGTGCTCGCCAACCAGGCGATGAACTTCCTCGTCTCGGGTCGCTCGCCCACGCGGATGGGCAATGCGCATCCCAATATCGTGCCTTATCAGGTCTTCCCGGTGAGCGACGGGCACGTGATCATCGCCACCGGCAATGACGGCCAGTTCCAGCGCCTGATGGAAGTGATCGGTTTGGCAGAGGCCGCAGCTGATCCGCGCTTTGCCGACAACACCTCCCGCGTGAACCATCGCGAGGATATCGCCGCCATCATCACGGCTGCGACCAGCCGCTTCACCCGCGCCGATCTGCTGGCCGCGCTGGAGCGCGTCGGCGTGCCGGCGGGGCCGATCAACACGGTCGAGGATGTTTTCGTCGATCCCCACATCATCGCGCGCGGCATGCAGGTCGCGCTTCCGGCACCCGCCGCGCAGGGCGGTATGATCCCCGGCGTCGCCTCGCCGATGGTGATCGACGGCACCCGCATGACGGCACAGACGCCCTCCCCGCGCCTCGGCGAGCACACCCGGGACGTGCTCGCCGATCCGGAATGGGGCGGCGGCAGCGATGCCGAGGCCTGACCGGAGCAGGCCTCAGGCATGGGCGGCGCGCAAGGCCCGGTCGAGATCGGTGAAGAGATCGGATTCATCCTCGATTCCGGTGGAAAGCCGCAGAAGATCATCCGGGCAGGGCGTGCCCTCTCCCTCGATCGAGGCGCGGTGTTCGATGAGGCTCTCGACCCCGCCGAGCGAGGTGGCGCGCTTCCACAATCTCATCTGCGCCGCCGTCGCGATCGCAGCTGCGGCCCCGCCGCGCACGCGGATCGAGAGCATGAAACCGAAACCGTTCTCCATCTGGCGCGCGGCGGTGGCGTGACCGGGGTGATCGGGCAGGCCAGGATAGAGCACCTGCGCCACATCCGGATGGGCCTGCAGGCGCTCGGCCAGCGCGAGCGCGCTCGCCGCCTGCCGCTCGGCCCGCAGATGCAGGGTGCGCATGCCACGAATCAGCAGATAGGCCTCAAACGGCCCGAGAATCGCGCCCTCGCCCTTGCGAATCCCGGCAACGCGATCGGTAAACACATCCTGGCCAGCGAAGGCGAGCGCCCCGGCCACCACGTCGGAATGGCCGTTGAGGATCTTCGTCGCCGCATGCATCACGATATCGGCGCCCAGCGTCAGCGGGCGCGTATGCACCGGCGAGGCGCAGGTGGAATCGACGGCGAGCCGGGCGCCGGCCTGATGCGCGATGCCTGCCGCCTGCGCGATATCGGTGACGCTCCATAGCGGATTGGCAGGGCTCTCCACCCAGACGAGCTTCGTCTCACCGGGGATGACCGCCGCGCGCAGGGCATCCGGGTCTTCGGTCGCGACGAAATCGATGCGCAGCCCCCAGCGGGTGGCCTCGCCGGCGAGCCAGTGGCGCAGGGCCCAGTACATCACCTTCGGCGCCACCACGTGATCGCCCGGATCGAGGGCGCGGAAGACGGCGGTGGCCGCCGCCATGCCGGAGCCGAACAGCATTGCTCCGCCATGCGCCTCCTCGAGCATGGCGAGGACGTCTTCGGCTTCGCGGATCGTGGCATTGTCGGGGCGGCCATAGACATAGCCGGAGGAATAGGCATTGTCGGGATCGCGAATATACGTGGTCGCCACATGGATCGGAGGGACGACGGCGCGCGTTGTCTCATCGATCCGGCCCAGGGCCTGGACGGTGCGGCTGCGGCGCGAAAAGCTGTCGTCGGTCATGATGGGTCCCGTTCCGGTCTCTTGTCGGTGCGCATGTGCTCGGCGATTACAACAGATTGCGCGGGGAAGCGATGCGCTTTTATGCGCCGTCGGTTTGTAAGCCGTCATGCGGCGAGCCAAAAGATCGCATCCGGCCAATCATGAGTATGCAATGAGAGGAGCGGAACCGTGCAGGTATCCAGTGAAAGCGAAACCAGCCAGGGTGCGGATTTTGTCGGGAAAAAGCCGCCCTCGCGATGGGTCCGTCTTGCCGCCGCCATCCTGCCCGTCCTCGCCGCATGGGCGGTCGCCGGGATCGCGACGGCGCCGGGCATGGCCTGGTATCAGGAACTGGAGCGCCCCTTCTTCACCCCCCCGGACTGGCTCTTCGGGCCGGTCTGGACGGTTCTTTACCTGGCGATGATGGTCGCCGCATGGCGCGTGCTCGGCCTGCAGCCCTCCCGGCCCAGGCATCGCGCAATGACGCTGTTCTATCTGCAGCTTTGCTTCAACGCGCTGTGGAGCATCGCTTTCTTCACGCTGCAGAGTCCGCCTTTCGGGCTCATCGTGATCGCTGTGCTACTGGCGCTGATCCTCGCCATGATCGTCGCCTTTCGGCCCCTCGACCGGATCGCCGCATGGCTGATGGTGCCCTACGCGCTCTGGGTGGCCTATGCCAGCGCGCTCAATCTCGGGATCGTCGTTCTGGCTCTGCCGTGATCGGACGCTTGAAGCGGCGCCTCAGCCATGGACCGGTCCGGACGCCGTCTTCGCCGCCCTGGCACGGTCGAAACCGACCTTGGCATCGCGCCCGAATCGGGTGAGCCGGTCACCGTAATCATGCACGCAATTGACCGTGCCGCGCACTTCCACGTCACCGCCGTGATTGACCAGCGTCCCGGCCACCGCCCCGTGGACGATGGCCGCACCGCCCTCCTCGACAACGAGATCTCCCATGATCACCCCTTCGAGATCGAGACGCGAGCCGGAGGGCACCGTGACGGTGCCCTTGACGCGCCCGCGCATGACGAGATCACATTCGAGGGTGAGAGGGCCTTCGAGCTGCCCGGAGATTTCGGCCATGGCGCTTCTCCCCGTTTCTGCCGTGCTCCACCTTGCCCGCAGGCCGGAGCATAAGACGCCCGCCGAAAGCGGCGCCCGTTTCAAGGATAGCGCGAAACGGTGATCTGCGACGGGCTACAAAAACCCAGACGGACTGGGGCAAATTACCAAATCCATCGAAAGTCGAAGCCCGTCATGGCCCTCGCGGCGCCATCGCAGGGCCCGTCGCGCCGGTTTCGGGGTCGGCTGATCCCGAAACGCCCGCAATCAGGCCATTTGGCGGGTCATTTGTCGAAACACGACGATTGCCGCGCATGGTTGCGCGCAGGCACGAAAACCCACCTGCCAATGACGCACGGAACACTCTCGGGCCGCGCCTTCAGAAACCGATGACGCAGCCATCCTTGCGCGGATCGGAACCACCGATATAGCCGCCTTCGATGCGCTGGATCAGCTGCGCGCCGCCGAAGCCGAAGCTCGATTCCGGCTCCTCGCTGGTGACGGCATGGCCGAGCGCGGCGAGCCCGGCCAGCACATCCGCCCCCGCCGAGGATTCGACGGCGACGCCGAGTCCGTTGGTGACGCGCCAGCGCGGCGCATCGGCGGCGGCCTGCGGATCCTGGCCCCAGAGCTGCGTGCGCAGCGTCATCTGCACATGGCCCTGGGCCTGAATCGGCCCGCCCATCACGCCGAAGCTCATCTGCGGCGCGCCGTTCTTCATCAGGAAGCCGGGGATGATGGTGTGGAAGGGGCGCTTGCGCGGGCCGACCCGGTTGGGGTGGCCTGGCGTCGTGACGAAGCCGTAGCCGCGATTCTGCAAGGAGATCCCCGTGCCGGGCACCACCACACCGGAGCCGAAGCCGGCATAGTTCGACTGGATGAACGAGACCATCATGCCGCTCTCATCCGCCGCCGTCAGATAGACGGTACCGCCATGGCGGGGCGCGCCGGCACCGAAATCCGTGGCGCGGGCCGGGTCGATCAGCTTCGCACGCGCCTTCAGATAGGCCGGAGCGAGCAGATCCTCGACGCGCACATCCTGCATGGCCGAGAGATCGGCGACGTAAGCCTCCGCATCGCGCATGGCGAGCTTCATCGCCTCGATCTGCAAATGCAGCGCCGCGACACTGTCGGGGGCGTGGCCGGCGAGATCGCAATGTTCGAGCATGCCGAGCGCCATGCAAGCGGCGATGCCCTGGCCGTTGGGCGGGATCTCGTGCAGCGCCACGTCACCATAGGAGGCATGCACCGTGCCGCACCAGTCGTTCTCGTGCGCGGCCATGTCCTCAAGGGTGAGCGCCGCGCCGTGCTCGCGGGCGAAAGCCGCGATCTTTTCCGCCAGCTTCCCGCGATAGAAGGCCTCGCCGCGCGTCTGCGCGATCTGCTCGAGACTCGCGGCCAGGGCCGGGAAGCGGAACAATTCGCCAGCCATGGGCGCCCGCCCGCCCGGCATGAAGCCTTCCGCGAAACCGGGCTGCTTACCCAGGAGTTCCGCCCCGCGCGCCCAGAGCGCGGCGATCACCGGGGAGACGTGGAAGCCGTCGCGCGCGTAGCGGATGGCCGGCTCGAACAGGGTCTCGAAGGGCAGCTTGCCGAAACGCTGCGAGAGATCCACCCAGGCGCTGACGGCGCCGGGCACGGTGACGCTCTCCCAGCCGCGCTCGGGCATGCCATCGGGGAAGCGCTCGGGATTCCAGGCGTCGGGGGAGCGGCCGGACGCGTTGAGCCCGTGCAATTCCTTGCCGTCCCAGACAATGGCGAAAGCATCGCTGCCCAGCCCGTTGCCGGTGGGCTCGACAAGAGTCAGCGTAATTGCAGTCGCCAGCGCAGCATCGACAGCGTTTCCGCCGCGCCCGAGCATGCTGATCCCGGCTTGCGCCGCGAGAGGCTGCGAGGTCGCGACCATGTTGCGCGCCAGAACCGGCGAGCGGCGGGAGGCGTAAGGCGAGGCGGCGGGAAGCGTCACGGGATCATCCTCGGATTGCGGGCGTTGCAGCTGATTACCCGCTCGGGCAGGCGCGCGAAACCGGCGCGAATGCGAGAAGGGTTTTTGACTGGCCTCAACGCAACGCCTCCCCCAGCCGTCGCCACTCCGCCTCATCGCCCGGCAAACCGAGCCTCAGCCAGTCGTCAGCGTATGGGAAGACGCGGCTCCAGATGTGATGACCGGCAAGCGCGTCCTGCGCTGATGCCGCCCCGCCGGGAATCGTGTAGGTACGAAACAGGGCCGTGCCCCCGACGAGGCCCCAGCCGCTTGCGATGGCGAGCGCGTCGAGACGGGCGCAATCCTCAGCGAGCCGGGCGATGCTGCGCGCGCGCCAGGGCGCATCCCGCAGGGCAATTCGCCCCGCCGCGATGGCCGGGCCGGAAACAGCCCAGGGCCCGGCCATGCTCTCGAGGCGGGCGATCAGCGGTGCGGCGCCCAGCACGAAGCCGAGCCGCAGGCCGGCAAGTCCGTAGAACTTGCCGAAGGAGCGCAGGACGAGGATGTTGTCCGGCGCGCCCTCGCCGAGATGCGGCGCCAGCGACAGCTCCGGCATCGCATCGGCGAAGCTTTCATCGATCACGAGCAGGCCGACATTCTTCGCCAGTGCGATGAGCTCCGCCGGCGGATATTCGCGTCCATCCGGATTGTTGGGATTGACCGCGACCGCGACATCCGCCCCGGCGAGATCGCAGGGCGCCGCGACCGCGCGCACAGCGATGCCCGCCCCGGTGAGCGCGCCGGCATGTTCGTTATAGGTCGGCGCCACGACCCGCGCATCGATGGCGCCGGGCCCGGCCACGCGTTCCCTCACCAGAGCGGGAACGAGCTGGATCGCGGCCTGGGCGCCGGCGAGAGGCAGGATCGCGGCGCGGGTCGCGTAAGCCTTGCGCGCGGCTGCGATCAGATCATCACGCGCATCGCGCTGCGGCAGGGCGCACAGATCAGCGGGGGCCAGCGCCGGCATTGGATAGGGTACGCGGTTGATGCCGGTGGAGAGGTCGATCCAGGCGCCCGCCGCGCCGCCATAGGCCGCCCGCGCGCGATCGAGATCGCCGCCGTGATCGCGGATATGCTGGTGATCAGCCGTCATGGCGCCCTTTCTGCGCAATCCTTCACGCGAGAGCAAGCAGCAGCGCCGTGGCGACGAGGAGCGCCCCCAGTGCGATCATCGCCCGGCGATAGAGCGCGAGCCCGGCCTGGAGATCCGCCGCCTGCGGATCGGGACCCTCAAAGTTGAGCCAGGGCTCGTCGCGGATGCCGCCGCCATAACTGCGCGGCCCCGAAAGCCGCACGTCCAGCGCCCCCGCCATCGCCGCTTCCGGCCATCCCGCATTGGGCGAGCGGTGATGGCGCGCATCGCGGCGCATCACCGCGAAGGTGCTCAGCGGGCGCTTTGAGACGAGCGCGTAAAGCAGGCCGGTCAGCCGCGCCGCCGGCCAGTTCACCGCATCGTCGAGCTTCGCCGCGAAGCGCCCGAAATCCGTATGGCGCGCATTGCGGTGGCCGATCATGCTGTCGAGGGTGTTGATCGCTTTATAGGCCACGATGCCGGGCAGGCCGAGGAGCGCGCCCCAGAAGAGCGGCGCGACGATTCCGTCGGATGAATTCTCCGCAAGGCTCTCGATCGCCGCGCGGGTAACCCCCGGTGTATCGAGCAGCGTGAGATCACGCCCCACGATCATCGCCACAGCCGCGCGTGCGCCCTCGAGATCGCCGGCGCTGAGCGGTGTGGCGACGGCGGTGACATGGTCGTGCATCGAACGCGTGGCGATCAGCGGCCAGGCCAGCAGCGCCGTGAGCACGAGGCCGATGATGCCATCGGGCAGGAGCAGCGCGACGAACAATGCCGGCAGGCTGGCTGCGAGAATCACGGCGAGCGCGGCGAGCATTCCCGCCCGTGCCCGGCGCGCGGGCGCATCACCTTCGCGATTCAGCCGCCTGTCGCACCAGCTGATCGCTGCGCCGATCCAGGTCACCGGATGGCCGATCCGCGCATAGAGCCATGCCGGCCAGCCAATGACGGCATCAATCAGCATGGCGAGCGCCATCGCGGCGGCGCTGAATGCGATCAGGCTCATGCGACGGGCCTCTTCGAGGCGGAACAAGGTATCGGGGCGCAGGCCCGCATCGGAACGGTCATGGGCGTTCAATACACGGCACCCGCCGGTCCCGCCACCGGTTGCGCGCCACGCAGGGTGAATCCGCGCCTCGCATCCGTTACGCTGTTGAGCTAGAACCATGCCCATGAGCATCATCCTGATCACCGGCGGCGCGCGATCGGGCAAGAGCCGCCATGCCGAAGAGCGCGTGCTGGCCATGCGCGGTCGCCCGGTCTATATAGCGACGGCCGAGGCCCTCGACGACGAAATGCGCAGGCGCATCGCCACCCATCAGGCGCGCCGCGATGCGCGCTGGGGCGACCACCCCGCCCCGCTCGATCTCGTCGGCGCGCTCGATGCCACTGATGGCGCGGGCCCGCGTCTCGTCGATTGCCTGACGCTCTGGCTGACGAACCTGCTCTTCGCCGAGCGCGATCTCAGCGCCGAGGGCGAAGCGCTCTGCGCCGCGCTCGTGCGCCAGAAGAGCCCGGTCGTGCTCGTCACCAACGAGGTCGGCTTCGGCATCGTGCCGGAGAATCGTCTGGCACGGCAGTTCCGCGATGCGGCGGGGCGGCTCGCGCAGGATGTCGGGGCGGTCGCGGATGAGGTGGTACTGGTCGTGGCCGGCCAGCCGTTGCGGATCAAGTGAGCATGCCGTCATGAGTGCCACATTGATGATCCAGGGCGCCGGCTCCAATGTCGGCAAATCCATGCTCGTCGCCGGGCTCGCGCGGGTCTTCGTCCGGCGCGGGCTTCGCGTGCGCCCGTTCAAGCCGCAGAACATGTCGAACAACGCCGCCGTCACCGATGATGGCGGCGGTGAGATCGGACGCGCCCAGGCCCTGCAGGCACGCGCGGCGGGCGTGCCGACATCGATCCACATGAATCCGGTCCTGCTCAAGCCGGAAAGCGAGACCGGCGCGCAGGTCATCGTCCAGGGCACGCGGCTCACGACGGCGCGGGCGCGCGATTACGCAAAGCTCAAGCCGCAATTGCTCGCGAGCGTGCGCGAGAGCTTCGCGATCCTGCGACGCGAGGCGGATCTGGTTCTGGTGGAGGGTGCGGGCTCTCCCGCCGAGATCAATCTGCGCGCCGGCGATATAGCCAATATGGGCTTCGCGCGGGCCGAGCACGTGCCGGTCGTGCTCGTAGGCGATAT
>Ga0102934_1000518_pt1 | contig 26026 bp, 35 predicted proteins | sample SalPonR2_A_D1_MG_FD_78175 | JGI IMG/M metagenome (GOLD analysis project Ga0102934, IMG submission 78175) | Salt pond soil microbial communities from South San Francisco under conditions of wetland restoration - Salt Pond MetaG R2_A_D1_MG | ecosystem: Environmental > Aquatic > Marine > Intertidal... | reverse complement strand
TCGGGCTCAGATTCGGGCTCAGATTCGGGCTCAGATTCGGGCTCAGATTCGGGCTCAGATTCGGGCAAAGAAACATTATTAGCAGCATTTGTAAAACGCTGGTCAATCTTATCCTCGTACCATTTTATATTTTCTAATAAAACTTCATTTCTAACATTGTATGTTTTATTATTCTTTATAGAACGAAGTACAGTTGAATTATCTGTTACAACTGTTACTAATAATTTATTATTAGTTAATTCCCCAGTTAATTTCTCGGCTAATTCATTCGTTATAGCAGCGATGGATCCTAGTTTTAATTCCATTTTTTACCTCAGAAAATCTTTTTTTGTCCTATATACCAACCATTACTCTTTGATTTTAAATTCATCCTTGCAGCTATTTTAAATATATTCAAAGTATCTCCGTTAAGAAATATAATATAATTTTCGTTATAAACTAAACTATATCGATTGGCAATTAAAGTATTTATCAATTGAATAATTTCTGATCTATTATTTTCATTTATATATAGCTTTTTATTTAACTTCTTACCAAGATTTTTTATCGATTTAAAATCTTGCCTAAGTTTCCAATCTTCTTTCGAAAAAGATTTACTTTTTGATTCTACTGCAATTTCCCATATAGGGTGATTCTTTCCATATAATTTTATTATATAGTTATTTCTATCCTTGTAAAACTCAGACTCGTTTTTCTTTTGCCAAGATTCACTAGCAAGATCTTTAGCAACCTCGTTTTTTGATTTTGAAGATATAAATGTTCTTTCAGCTTCGAAATTATTCATTTTATTTATCTTTCTATTTTCAGTCTGTTTCCAGTCTTGATGTTCCATCTTCATCCTTTCGTATCGAAATTGCCCTACAATCTAAATTATCCTTTAGGGATGATTTATGATCTATAACGAAGATCGATAAACCCCGTTCTTCTAATTCTTTTAGAATTTCAATAGAACTATTAATTCTTACGTCATCAAGGCTTGTAGACAATAATTCATCTAATACAAGAATATTTACACTGTCTGGTAATTTTAATCTTATTATTTCATATAAAGCAAAAACAAGGCTTATCTCTAAAGCCCTTTTTTCTCCGCCAGAAAAGGATCCAAAGCTAGTCTCATATTCATCTTTTATAATAGTCTCTTCCAGCTGGTCGTTTAAAGAGTATGTTAAATCATAGCCAAAAAACCCTAAATAATAATTTATATATTTATTAAATGAAGTTAATACTTGATTGATCGCAAAAGATTTTATGGAATTAGGTGAATTTCCTAGGGCTATTTTCCACCAATCATAATAATTTGCCTCTTCTTCTAATTTTCTTAATTTACTTTTTATTTTTTTTAATTTTTTCTTATGCTGTTCTATGTTATTCGAAGTGTTACTTATCCATTCATCATTCTCTAAATCCAATTTGTCGCTCTCTAGGTATTTTATTTGCATTTTTATGTCATTTATTTTCTCTAGAGAATGTTCTATTTCATTATCATTAAGTTCATTGCTAATCTTAGCTTTCAATCTTGCTATTGACTTTTCTTTAGACATTAAATCCGCTTTAATTAGCTTTATATTTTCTTCAGCAGCTGCTTTGGCCTCTGAATGTTTATTTATTTCTGTATTTAGCTCCTTAACTTCTGTCTTTTTATTAGATATATATTGATCTAATTTTTCTTTATCTATAATATTTGAACACACTGGACATATATTGGGATTATTTTTAGTGGTCTCTATCTCTTTTTTTCTAACTGTAATTTTAGGAGTTAAAGCTTTTATAAGTTTTTCTTCTTCGGAGATACGGCTTTCTATTTCATCATATTGTTCTTTAAGTATATTTGTCTCGTTAATTAGTTGTTTATATTTATTTCTATTTTCAATTTCACTGTTTATGTCTAATTGTTCAAGTTTGTTTTTTTCAGCTTCTAGTTTCTTTATATGCTCCGATTTAGACTTCTCTTTTTCTTCTTTTTTATTTATATAATCTAACAAGTTCTCTGTTAAAGTATTAATAGTTTCTTTTTTATCTTTTATACTAGAGGATAACGATTTTAATTCAGGGGTTATAACCCTTAAAATCTCTTTACTAGCTTTATGATATTTACTAATAAAATCATACATTAATAAATTTTCTATTATTTTTCTGCGTTCTAAAGGGTCTGCATCTGCAAAATTAGATACTTTTTCTTGACTTAAAACTATGCCTGATATAAACGACTTGAAACTAATTCCAATAGTTGCTTCTATATTGTCCTGTGTTTCTGTTTTACCTTCACCCGATAAATCTTTACCATTTACTTCAAATATTAATGAATTATTATACTCGTCATCTTTTCTATATCTTTTTACTTTACAATTATTTTGACCAACATTAAAATTAACTTCAACATAACAATTTTTGCCGGTGTTATAATTTACTACACTATCTGCTTTAAGCTTTTTTGTTGTTTTACCAAACAAACCGTAACATATAGCGTCAACAACTGCCGTGCTCTTTCCCGATCCATTGCTGCCACCGTCTTTGTCGTTTGTACCAGTAACAAGTCTTATCCCTGTAGATGATAATTCTAATTTTTGTAGCTCATCACCATAGCTCATAAAGTTCTTAAATTTTACGCTATTAAAGTTCATATTCTGTTATATTATCCGCCACTTCTTGAATTTTATTAAAATACTTTACTAACTTTCTTTTATCATATCCATTTAAATCTGATAAACTATTTATGTAAGACCTAGCAAGTTCCGCGGGATCATTACTAAGTTCGTTTTCATAGTACTTTTCAATTTCTCTTGCATCTTCTGGTGCAACTATATCAACACTAATTGCGCCAAGTTCGGTAAGTTTATTCCTTAATTTAGTTTTACTAATAGAATTATTTTTTAGTTTTATTTTCAGAAAATTATTAGGAATTTTATGTTCTGGTAAATCTGTGATTTTATTTATTTCTAGTATTTCATATTTTGGTGCATCTGGAGATTCTACAAATTCCCAATCCAAAGTTTCATCGTCAAGTACGATAAAACCTTTTTTTTGGTGTCTTTCCGAGAAAGAAGTTTGGTATGGACTACCTATATAAACTATATTATCCTTTTGTTGATGTTTATGGTAGTGACCAGATAATACTAAATCAAATTTTTCAAAATCATCCATTTTAAAACCAGATATAGCTTGAAACCCATTACTCATCTGGAATCCTATTATGTCAAGGTGGCCTACTAATACATTTTTTTTCTTCTCATCAATTTGAAAATTATTAAAATATGTATTTGTGTATGATAGTAAATGAAATCTTGTGTTTTTTGTGTCAAAAAAAATATAATCAGGAACTATTTTTGCATAATCGCTAAATACAAATAAAATAGAATTCATAGTTGTATTGGGGACAGCCATATCATGATTGCCAATTAGCATATAATGCTCAAGCCCAGCTTTTTTTATTTCTTTTAATTCTAACCAACTTTGTATAACGTGAGGTGCATATGCTTTTGATTTTGTATGAAAAAAGTCTCCAGCACATATAATTTTTTTAATATTATGCTCTTGGGCATAATCTTTTATATATGAAATTATACCCAGAGCTGTTTCGGAATTCACCATAAGCCTATGATGATTGTGGATGTGTAAATCAGAATATAAGATTATTTTCATTAAATATATTTATGCCTTATTTACTCTTTACTCTTCGAATTCATTGCAGATTTACTACTATAAGATTGTGTATCTGAATACTGTTGTCCTGATTTACCTGTAGCTCTTTCTGCAGCCTGTTTCTCTTCTTCTTTGATTTCTTTAATCGCTTCAATTACAGCTTCCCTTTCTTCCGTAGTCATAGTAGATATATCATGATAACTAGTCGCACCTTGTGATATATAAGCAATTCGATATTGCTCATTTATCATTCTCTTGAGGCGGCTTTGATTTCTTTCACTATTTAGATCTACGAAAAAAGTTGCGTCCCAGAGGGACATTAAACTCCAATTCTCCACGACATTTAGGGCAATAGATATTATTTAATTGCTTTATGCCAGGTGATAACTCATTTATTACAGTTCTAAAGTGATCCAGATCTGCGCCAATGAGATTATTTAAAAAGTCTTTCCTGTCGTTTGGTGACAATATTTCACCATCTTCAAGTGTTACATTGTCAACTGTATTTAGTAGTGTAGCCCCTACATCATCCGGTTCATTAAAAGATTTAGAGGCGATTGCATCTTCTGTTGCTTGCCTTTCTTCGTCTCCTCTCATAAAGTGAGCTTCTAATGTGGCTTTGGAATACGGAAGCTTAATAATAATTGGCTCCTCAGCGTCTTCTTTTTCTTCAAAAATTTTAACAGGAAGTTTGTCAATTTCTATCGTTTGTACAAAATTATGACCACAGTGATAGCATTTCACATCGAAGTCATATTTTAAACCATACGACATACCACGTAGATAAAATAATAAATACATTCTATCTGTAGATAATAAGTCATAAGGATTTATGTTTGACTTAATACAATTTTCAAGGACCATATCAAGGGCTCTACCTTCTTGTATTAGGCGATCTGTAGTTAAGATTTTCTCTTCCCTATATGTCATAGGCTTAAGTTTGATTATACCTTTTGCAACTTCTTCGTCATTTATTACACCACGATAAGGAAAACCCTTTGATGGGATTTCCACAGGAATAGGATCAGGCTCAAACCTTGATTTAGAAGGACTGTTATTTTTAATTGGTCTACCTATACTGCTAGGCTGAGGAGAAGATTGGGGATGTTCCGCCCTTGGTTTCTCCTCCTCTTTAGGCCTATTAACAGGTTCAGGTATTTCTATTGTATCTTTTTTGTTTTGGCTCATTTTTACCCCTTTGTCAATTTATTACCACTTTTTATAAATTATGCGTATTTATTAGCTTTGCACTGACCATGCTCCACCATCTGTACCATAATCATCTTCTGTATGTAAGTTAGCATAATCATAGAATAAATCTACTGTAACTCTTAATACATCGTTGTTTTCATAGCTTAATTCACCTGTTTGCATATTACCAGGAAAACATCCAAATAAATCCCAAGCTTCAATTACTTCAATATTTGTTTTTGGGTTAGTAGCAAACGTTTGCCCTGGACCCAATAGAATTAGGGAAGCATCTGTCTTGTAGCTTGCTGCATAACCCATGGTGCCATTTAATACATCATAAATAGTTTGCATCCATTTCCATACGATTTGTGTTGCAGATGATTTACCTGAGTCAAAATCATACCATTCAACAGATATATTGTCCCAAGTTGGGTTATGTGCAAATTTCCATTTTTCATTTAGTCTAGAGACGTCTTCCGATGCGTTGACATTTAAATTTGGTCTACCTGCTGAGAATAAGTCTATAGCAAGAGATTCAGCGTCAGATCCAGCGCCATTACTATATTTGCTATTTTGACTGGTTCTGTCGTGTCTAGGTATATCTTCAAATTTAAGTATCCATCTATTGCCTCTTTTCGGCTCTCTTTTGCCGGATATTGCGTTACTTAAACTAATAGCCATTAGTTTCCTCCATAGAAGTCAATTTTTTATATCTTTCTAGTTTCAAGTCTTAATTTTCATTTTTAAAGAAACCGAAGCTGCTATACAGCAGCTTCAGCTCCAGTTTTTTGTATTGTTAAATCAATATATATTCTTTCTGCTACTCTTACTGGTTGTATAAAGATTTTACCATACATAATACCCTGATCTTGTCTAGGACCGGTATTTGTAGATCCATCAAATACTACTCCAAACGTAGCAAGGCCACCTCTTTCTTGGATGTTTCCAAGATAAGCCCTTAATTCTCTATCTATATTTCCCCAAGTTGTAGGATTAGTTAATTCGAAAATATATTTATCTCCAATAATTTCAACATTACGTTTTATTGAATTTACCAATCTTACTACGTTTATTCTATTCATAGCCTTAGTTTGTCTTAAGCATGTTTTTTGACCATAAATCAAAGTACCCTTATTTGGGAATTGAACTATAGGGTTTATACAGGCAGGATCTACATCATTATATAGATACTCTCTTTGTGCTTGATTTGGCTTAGTATAAGAGCTAATAGAATTAACTATACCTCTTGCCGAGCCGGCAGGTGCTTCCCATAATTCATAATTATTTTGTGTTCTAGCTAAAGCAACAGCTTCATAAATAGATGGCGGAAGATCGATATAACTCTCATTATATGGATCAAAATCTTTTTGCCATCCCCATGTTGCTATAGTATAAGCTGAACTCAATGAAACAGAATTAGAGGCTCCCATGCTATAATTACCGTTATGCCAATCTATGATTTCTTTCCAATCTAAAAATGGTGGAGGGTCTACTAGGGCCACTAAATCCCTTCTAGATTCACCGAGGTTTTGCAATTTGTTTACAATGGGTGTACCTACAAAACCAGGTGCTAAAATTACATCAATTATAAATTGTTCTCTGTCTGTATATTCATCAAGAGCGTTAACTATTAATGAGTCCATAGCATTCTGGTCTGTTGGAACTCCATCGTTTCCACCAGATAATTCCCAGTATTCTGGGTTTCCTATATCAGCGTTATTTGGCGCAGGAGCTGTTGGTGGCATTGATGTATCTGTATTAGGGTATTGAACGGTTGCGCCGAAATCTACTGCAATATAATTAGACTCTTCTAATATTTTCTTTATAAAGTTATCCGATGAAGAATTTGACCAGCTTACATTATTATAGATCTCTACACTCTGATCGTTTTCATAAACTTCTAAGCTATAAATATCAGAGCCAGTTACTGGGTTAGTTGTTGTGTATGTTCTAACTTTAATGTTATTCCCAAAACTACCAGCATCTTTTGCTACGAAATTAATAACTCCATTATTAGTTGCCACCGAGCCAACTGAATTTTCTCCATCTGTAAAGTTCAATGTTGAAAGAGCGGAGTCTTCTGTTGTAGTTGCTTCATTTATCTCAATAAAACTTGTTCCACCAACTGTTTGGCTTTGTATAGTTAAAATATCGCTTGATGCCGATATTTGTGCTTCTGCTATAGCATTATTGATTTTTTCTGCTACATCAACTAGAGACCATGTTGCATCTGTTCCTGACTCAGTAACTGTTGTTCCAGTGTAACCTAAATTGACGATATCTCCAGTTGTACCATTTGCTATTTCCACACTTACTTGGCTACCAAAATTTGCCAAACCAGCTGTACCATTTACTAATCTTATTTTTGTAGTCTCAAATTTTTCAAACTGTATGTAATCTAATAATGTTCCGCCAGGTGTTGTAATCGATGTCAATTGTGCATTCAAGTCACTTACTAAGTCATCTACTGTGAATTCAGTGCCAGTTCCATCTACGCTTGCTGTTATAGTAAAAGTATTATTTATATCTCCAGTTGCATCACTAGCTAAAAAATCATAAAAGCCTGACAGGCTAATATCAAAATCTGAAGTAGAAAGATCTGCGTCAGTTGCTGGTCCATTATCCGCTACTAAAAATGGAAATCCAGCTGGTGTTCCACTTGTTGGTGTAATATTGACATCTTCATAAGTTTTTAATGGTTCAGCTGAGCTACCATCAATTTTTAAGTTAATCAAATTATAAGCTGAAATCATATTTAATTTTTCTTGTGTTATAGGGGCAGACGAATTTATACTAGCATTAGTTGCTTGGGTTGACCCAACTGGTAATCTATGAAATGCTCTTGAAATAGCTCCTACGTCTTCAGAAGAAGCGCCGTCTGCTATTCCAATATTACCAGCACCACTTGTCTTTGCTACATTATTCGAGGTGTCTTCAGATGATAATATTGTTATACGAACATTTATATAATAATCACTTTTTATACAAAGCATTCCTGGGTTTTCTTCATCCTCTTCTGCTGTTATATAATTGCTTAAAAGTGTTTCGCCATCTGGTAATGTTACAGATTCGAATGACATATTCATATCATCAATTAAAGCTTGTAAATCTGTAAAGGTTGAGCCGCCAGTCATTGAAACTTTGAACACTCCATTGTTTGGTACCGGAAAATCCTCTAGCCTAATCCAGAATTCTGGAGAGGAAACTCCCGCAAAATCCAAAGATGGAGCTACCGTACTACAAACTTTTTCGTAGTCTTTTTCTTTTGCTACTCTTGTAAACCATGCAACGGATTCTTCTAAAAATTTATCTGCGAACATACCCATATAAGGGTTATCAGCTATTGGTTTACCAAAAGTTTCTGCATAATCTTGTTTTGAAAGTATTAATGTCGGTTCGTTAACCGGTCCTCTTTCAGCGAACCCGGCTGTTGCTGCTACAGTCCCTTGTACTGTTGCAGGGTAAGTTGTATTATCTTTAACTTGAACCGAAACACCAGGACTTAAAATATCATGAGCCATTTATCTAGCCTCCTTAGTTTTCTACTTTAGTTATCTGTAAAAATTTAAGTGATTTTGCATTTTTCACTTGTCCAGTTAACTTATTAATTTCTATTTTATCTCTTCCCAGTCTATCACCTTTCGGGAAAAGGTATTTTGTTTTTCCATCTAATAAAAGTACTATAGTTTTAATAGTTTTGTTTTTAATCAAATATTTCATTCTTGTAATAATTCTCCTTCTGTATCAAGGATATCAGTGTATACTTCTTGTATAACTCTATCATCAATGTTGGCTTCAGTAGTAGGAACATAAGCTTCTGTTATTGTCCAAGAAAAATCTTTTCTGACTACTCTTTCTCCAATATCTCCAGGTTCATATTCCGTGCCATCAGTTACGCTATCTAAAAACATATGTGCCCATAATCCATAATCTCCGTTGTTTACTTTATCCTCAGGTCCAATCCACAAGTAACAATTTGGCCGGAATTCAGTAGCTAGTCTATAAGTTAATATATCCATGTCTTGCATAAGACCTGTATATAACGTAGCAACGTAGTTTATGGTATAAGGTAGTAAAGGTTTATTATTACGATAGCCTGTGACCTTATCATTATTATCTTTGATTTTTTGTCTCAAAACGTGCTCGTAAGGGATAGTTTTCCCCATAATTGGCTCCATACTTGTCATATGAAAGGTAATAATAGGCAGCCAATTATTTCCCTGACTTGGAGGTGCATATAAAGGCTCTCCTCCTGCATCTCCCAGCTCTTCACTCGATGAGCCCATAGCAAATGCTCTACGAGGAGTACTATATACAACAGGGATTTTTGTATCTGTATCCTCATATCTTGGTAGACTCATAACCTCTTTTAGCCATCTTTTTATATATAAATGATATTCCGCAAATATCGGATAATTATTGTTTTGCAATGTTATTCTCCCATGATATCATTAAAGATTCTGGTAGCAGTTGTTGAATCTAAATTGCCTGTTTGTTTTAATATATATTGCATATCTGCATTTTCAAATCTTCCTTGATGCTCATCTTTTATTTTAGCCAATAAAGACAATTCTTTTTTATACTGATTATCATTTACCATTCTTATATATGAGTATCTACTTATTATACCCTTGTCTAAAAATCCTTGTAAAATGTCTTTTAGAAAGAGCCCAGCATTATTATCCACAAACTCTTGTAAAGTCATGCCAGAACTTATTTTACCCTGCTCTTTCTTTACGAACATTATTTTTTCTATGTTTTTGATAATCTTTTTTAAAACTCTATTTATTTCTTTATTTATTTCACTCTTGTCAAAAACCTTGTTTAACTTTATATCGTAATTTATTTCCATATTATCTTCCTGGCAAATCCATACTGTTTTCATCTACCTTTCTAGCTATTACATTTATATGGATATATTCCCAAATAGCAGTTTCATCTGAAACATAAGCGTCTTCTATTATATAGAATTTTTTATGAAAAGTTTTTATTATATCCCCTATTATAAAACCTCTACCAAGTCTATCAACTATTTGCTTTTTATTAAATTTTATATTTACTTCTTCGGGCTCTGTTATACCAAAAGCCATTAAATCTTGGGTCCAAACTGGCTCTAAATAACTACCCTTTATTGGTCCGTGTGGGCCAGTATAAATTAAATTCTCGGGAGGGGCTTCGCCATATAAATCATTCATATCAAGTCCGTCATCAGGAATAGAATCGTTCTGCTTTTTAGTTTCTTCTAAGTCAAATAGCCAAATTAACATTGGCGCGCCTTCAATATTTATTTTTTCTTGATCTACTTCGTTAAATAGATCCATTTCCCAGTTGTACAAATCGTCATATAGTTCGAACGGACTAGACATTTAAAAACCTCATATTTCCTTTTAAATCATATTGCAAAGCAAGTATATTATTATCTTTGCATTTTTTAAGTTCCCAGTCACTAAAATAAGGGCCAGCTATTATAGATGTAACTTTATTTTTTCTATGTAATTGTAATTTTATAAAGTGAGTATATCTGGAAACTTGATCTACTACTCCAGTTCCTATTAACTCTTTCTTTAATTCTAGAACTAACATATTATTTTTAAAAGGAGAATCATTTTTGTCTATCTCAAATAATAGATCTGCGTACTTGATACCATCAAGCGTCTTAACTGGAAATTCTATAGAATATAATCTTAATTTCTCATCTATTAATTCTTTTAATTTTGGTAGCCAATTGTCCGCTAATTTATACTTTATCTCTTTTTCTTTTATATTATTTAAGTTTTGTAAATTCATATTCCACTCTTTTTATATTTCCATATTTTTCTTCTAATAGGTATAATTGACTATCAGTAAACCAATAAAATTTATCTTTTCTTAATCGGTATACTATTTTATCTCTTTTTCTGCAAAGTGGATTGTCTCTGCTACCAGCAATGGGGAATAACTCTATTACATCATTTCTTATTACTATACTCCAAAGACAATTTATTACTCCACCATCAATATATAAATACATTGTTTTATCTTCTGTTATTACCATTCTTAATAATCTATCTACGGAGCTTTTTATCGTTTCACTTTCTTTATTATCTTTATATATTTTTCTGCTAGTACATATATAAGATCCTTTTAACTTATCTATAGTTGTGTTTTCATTAAGAACAATTTTGTTTAAAAAAGAAGGTATAATCATAATTACAGCCACTATTATTGGGACTACAATTCCTGTTGCTATATTGCGTTTTCTACTCTTAACCAAATTAATGACTCCTTCGCCATTCCAGCTTAGAAATAGCTACATCATATCCAGGGTATTTTTTATATTTCCTTCTTTTTTTAAGCTTATCTAACGTAGCCCCTATTTCTAATCTTGGAAATGCATTTATAACATAAGTCATTTCTAGTGAATTATTGTTTTTAATTGCGTCAATAAGTTTTTCAAACTTATTCTTTTTTGTTATTTGTTGATCGAATTCTATTTCGTCACTCATTTTAGTTTGTAAAGCTTCTACCATTTTCATAAATTATTCTCCTAATATTACTTTTATAGAATGTCTTTTAAACTCCTCAAAGCTCATCTCCTTTATTGACGATGGAGCATGTTTTCTTAAATCGCTCAATCTTTCTTTCAATCTATTATGTATTTGCTTGATTTTAATATTTTGATGTGGATCAATACTTTCTCCACTTTTATCAGATATTTCTAATTTAAGACTGTTTGGTGAAAAGTTATATTTTACTATATAGTTATTTACAGCTTCTATTTTTGGTATTAATTTATCGAGTACTTCTTGTAAAAACTCTAGTTGAAAAGTATATTTATAATTATTTTCTATTATATTAAGCTCCATAGATTTTTCGTAATCAATTGTATTTATAGATGGAGGTAATATATCATTGAACCTTGCTGATAGCAATATAATAGATTGGCCATTATCATCTTTATCGAATATTAAATTTATATGTTTTTTATATGCAAAACTCTTAATTCGTGTCAACTGTTTAGGATACTGACTAGTTTTAGAATATTTATCCCTCAATTCTTTTATTTTCTTCATTTTATCAGGATCGTCATCATCTATCTTATTTTCTTTCAAAAAGCTAATAATTTTATCTAGCATCTCTTCTACTGTACTTTTTAGAGAGATAAATACTTCTAGGGAGGTGACATAATATGGATCTTTTAAACCAACCTTCACTACTAGTCCACCCGCCTTCAACATAAATGATAAATAGAAATCCGAGTCAAAAGTAATTTTATTAGTATCTGCTGGAAAAAAGAAAAAACCTGATATTTTTACATTCTTTATTACATCTTGAGCATATGCTTCTTCATAATCATAACCATTCTCTTTTAAAGTCTTATATATAAGCCTGGCCAATTCTACTGGATAGTCATTCCACACATCTCTAAGTTTTAACTGTTTTATATGCTCTAAGTTTGACGTTCTTATTTCATTTAATATCTCTTCTATCATTTAGTACTCCTAACACCCGCAATTTGCGGGTAGGTGGGCGAATTTTGCGGGTACCCTGCCCGCAAATTTACCGCCCATAATTAAACATTAATAATTAACATTAATAATATCATTATATCTTAATATTTTTTCCGGCTTTAAAAAGATCTTCAAAAACCCCAAATTTAGCAAACCGGTCATTTAGCAAATCATCTAGTTTTTCGGAGTCATGGATAGTATCTTCATTTCTTAATACTATAGTTTTTCCATTGTCTTTTGGCGTCTGCCCCTTTACTCTATTATATTTTTCATTCAAGAAATGTAATAATACCTCTACTCTGTAGTCTTCTTCTATTTCCATAGGATCTCCTGGATAATAACCAGGTTTTATGCTCCTCTTAACCATTTTTAGTGGTTTAAAAATAAACACAGCCCACGGTCTTTGATGTATATATATTTTATTTATTTCAAGTTTATTCTTATCAGTTCTTTCTGCACTCATTTATATATAACCTTTAAATATTTCGTCGAATATATAATTTAAGACATCTCTTTCAGCTCTTATTCTTTCCTCTATTATTTTTTCGATATCACCAGCAAGATTGTCTATTTCACCATAAACAATATCTATTATAGGCTGTGTGTGATTTGCTCTTCTCTTAGCTTGATTAAAAGCATCTTTCGCAAAATTTTCTAGATCTTTAGAAATACCAGCAAGATTATCGAGCAGATGTAACTCAAAATAATATAGTTTTAGCTGCTCAATTTCTCTATCTGGTATTTCATAATCATCCTCCTTAGCATCCTCTATCTGTTCTTCTACTTCTTCCTCAGAGGTGTTTATAGCATCCTCAAAAGCATCTGATATATAACCACTATATTCTTCAAATTTATACTCAACGTCTTTTAATTTCTTCATGTTATAAAAGGATTTCATATCCATATTTTTGTTTATAACATCGTATAAATAATTAACAGCAACTTTATTATATTTGTTTTTTATATAATTATAAAAGTTTTTTGTCAAATAACTTTCATATTTTTTCCTAATAGTAATATTAGTAGGTTTATCCATATTATCTATCCCTTAGTTTCTCCCAAAATTTCATATATACAGCATTACCTATAGCATAATATGCACCGTCGTTTAACTCATAATCTCTTCTTCCTGGATCAAATATATATTCTATTGTTTCTCTGTTTGCACCTTTTTTCCAATTAATAGTTCCTAGTTTTTTTCCCCAGTTATATACATCTATAATATCTTTATTTACTATATAGGCAAACTCTTGGTTTAACGCATCACTCTTGCCTTTTACATGTCCATCTTTATTTCCTTTATTATATAAAGTGTCTATAATAGAATTAGGATTTAATGACCCATCAAAGCTTTTACCTCCAATTGCATAAGTATTTTTTATTACTTTTACAAATTGCGGATAACCATTTTTTTGTAGCCAAGCGGTTAGTTCTGCTATTTTTACATCTGGATATCCATCTGAGTGAATATAAAGGCCGATGAATTCTTCTAGGGGCCCAATACCAATATTGCATCTTGTTGACATAAATTACCCCATTACCATTCCAAGAGGATCACCTTTTTCATAATTCTCTTGATTTAATGTTGTTAGCTCTTCTTTACCTTCAGACTTTAATGTATCACCATTAAGTGAGATTTCGCCAGATCCAGCTTGGAAACTGCTAAACTTAGACCTAATCTCTCCCTCCACAATTTTAGATAATGCTAGAGTATATAGTCTAATCCATCTTATATTTTCTATGACATTTTCATCTGGAATTTCATCGTATTTAATTCCTATTTTATAATCCGTAGACGGAGTTGGATCTAATTTTATGGTATCTCCATTTATAATTTCCCAGTGTGGCTGATTGCCTAGAACTCTAACATATTCTTCATATGAAGATAATGTCATCCAATAATCTACTATAAAATTAGAAGCTCCACCAGCATTTTGCAAGTAATAAAGTATATATGTATCTTGCATTACACCAGTTAACGACAATAACGGATCACTTGGCTTGAAAGCCACTTCGCGTATATATTGTGGTACTATGTTAGGTGGTATTTTATGCTCATTACTTCCTGATATAGCCGGTATATAATGCCATTTAGTCTTTAATGCTCTATATTCAAAATACCAACTTATAGCTTCCCAAATATTATCTTCTATCTGCTCTTCTGTAAGATAAACCTTAACTCTTGGATATCCAAGACGTCTCATTACAAAATTTTTTATTCCTTCGTAAGCCATTCTTTTGCTCCATTTCGTTTTATATTATCTTTAGATTTTTTATGTTTTAACGTGGAACTTTATTTCTGTATGCATAAGTTAAATATATAAACATGGATATATTATGGCCATAGGAGATATAAAATGTCAGAAAGAAGAATAAAGCCAGGAGTTACTATATCAAAGGAAGTATGGGAAAAATTTAAGGAAGCTTATCCGGAAAATACTTCTCGTAAGTTAGAAAAGTTAATGGAGTCATCTTTAAATGCAAAGGATTTGCAATATTTCAAAGATCAATATAATTCAGAGTTTGTCTTTGAAGATGCAAAAAAGTGGAACATAAGCTGGGAAAACTCGTCCATGGTTGTCAGCTCTATGAATATAAATTATTCTGTTAATAGTTATACTACTACATCTGGTGATATAGGTGAACACCAAAGTCAAATTATAATAAAAGGAGGAGGATATAAAGATGAATCATAAATATACTATAACCGATAACAGTGCTGGTACTATTGATTACTATCCACAAGTAATTACAACTTCGCCAGAACACATATATTATGAATATGGATATGGATACGGAGGAGATAATAACTGGAATTATAATCAATGCTCAAATGATAAAATAATCGAAGAGTTAAAAAAATACTTTGATAAACAAAATCAAGAAAATAAAGAGGAGATTAAATCAATGAACGTATATGAAATTATTATAGTGGACAAAAGAGAGTGTGAAATAATTTTAACTAAGAAGATTATTGCAAAAGACACAGAGACTGCTATGCTAGATTTAGACTTAGATTCTGAGGTTAAAAAGAAGGTAAAGAAAGATGAGATACAGTTTATATTTGTTAAAAAGGGCTCTTTTGAGCCTATAACTGATGAAAAAGAGTAGGAGTTAATTTTCCTGCTTTTTTACTTTTATAACAAGATAAGAATTAACTGTATATTATTAAAGAGAGGTATGTTTAATGGCTGCAGGTAAAATAAGTAAAAATGCACGAAGGGATGGCACACAAGAATTAATCTCACGTTGGGGTGGTACAATAATAATGAAGTCTTGTTTTAAAAATGGCAGGCTAAAACATTATGCTGAGTGTACTAAAACAGGAAATACTGCAAGAAAACCGAAAGAGTTAATGTGAGCATAAAAATAGAAGGAAAAGCTATTCGTCTTTCTTATTTTTCTTTATTAAATCAAAATTTTCTGGCTTATCTTTTAATATCTCTCTAATTTGTAAAAAGGATAATGGTTTATAATCATACAATTCAACGTTTACGTTAAGTGACTTACCTAAATAATTTTCTAATATTAAATCATCTTTCATTATATCCCAGGTATTATCATTCTTATGAATATGCCCATATAAAAGCCATGCTGAATAATGTGATTTATTATAAACAAGCATGGGGTAATGACTTAAAGTGATAAATTGTTTATCAATGGAAATATCTTTCATTTGCCCGAACCATTTTACACAACCATATTTAGTCCAACTAACTTTATCATGATTTCCTAAAATCCAATGTATATTTATTTTGTGTTTTTTGAACTTTATCATAACTTGCTCAACTTCTTTAGATGAGTATTTCCAAAAAGCATCGCCCAAGAAAAACAAATTGTCACCTGGAGATAAAGTTTCAATTATATTATTTATAATAGTATTATCATGTTCTTCTACAGATGAGAAAATATTGCCTCTAAGCCCATTTAACATCTTCTGGTGGCCCAAATGCCAATCACTAGTGAAATAATTCATTCTATTTCCTGCCTCTATAATCTTTGTATAAATATTCTAAATTAAAAAGTTTAATAATAAATACTTCCCACAATTTTAGATCGTTTTTAATATAGACAACATCCTTATCCCCAATAACCTTATCTATGCTACTAGTAATTTCTTTAAATTTTTGTACGTTTATTTTATGAACTCGTACAACTAATCTATTTTGATAATGTTCGATTTTTGCAATCTTTATATGATTATAATAGAAAATATCTTCTATTTTATAAATTTCATTTAGTGTTATAATTTTGTTCCCCCTTAATTATTTTTCGGCAGTTGTTTTTAAGATAGTTTCTACATCTTCTTTTGTTAATTTAGCTTTTTTTTGGCCTTCTCCTCTTAGAGACTCTTTAACTTGAAACCTCATAAACAATTCAGTAGTAATCATTCTCTTTCTTTCAACGGACATTGATTTATAATCTTCTGGCTCAACATATTTCTTTAAATATCTTCTCATTTTTCTAGTAACAGATTTGATTCTTTTTTTTAACCCCTCTGCGACGTCTATATCACATTCTCCACGGAAGTGTTTTACACATTCACTACCAACTTTAATTACTTTGTCCGTCTCATAATTTTTAATACTAAAAGCATATAAACAAGGTCGGTGTCCACAAAGCTCACATTTGAAAGTATTAGGAATATATTCCATATTAACTATAGAATATTTATCTTTTGAGCTCTTGGAAATATTAGCAAGAGAAATTTGAATTCTGTCTTGGAAAGAATTAGAAATATAATTATTCATATTAGCCTCCATGCTTTAATTATATAGCATAGTCGAATAAAACTTAAATTTCTTTTGCTACTTTTTCTAACAGATTAAAAGTATCCTTTTTTATAAAATTTGGAAGCAATTTTCTAGGTATATCATAATCAAATTCATCTGATATTCTGTTCATGAGTTTAACCCATACTATATATAAGTCTTCTACGTTCTTAGCTGTAACGGTGTTAACAATTAGATCAGTATATATGAATAGTAAAAATTTCTTTTGTGCTGTGTCTAAGAATTCTTTAGCCGCAGCTTTATCCGGAATAATAACTTTATTATTTCTTTGCAGATAGTTGCATATTGCACTTCCATGCTCGTTAAATTCAATACCATCTTTTTTTAAGAAAGCTTCCGTCGCTAATCCAAACTCTCCCGGTAATGGACGACCACTTTCATCAGTTAAAAAATTATTAAATTCAATCAGCTCAATCCAAGCATCAATCTTTTCTTTATCTGTTAACTCGTTTTCCATAATTATATTCTAATAGATTCTCGACTATTTGATCTTAAATTATTTTTAGTCTTAATGCTTTTTAATACTTTATTCATTTCTATTTTATTAAAATGCACACACATTAAGCAAGCAACTGGGACTTTTAAATTATCTATAGCATAAAATGTCATTTCTATTTCATTTCTTTTAGCTGGACAATCTTCCATTTCACAATATTTATTCATTTTTTAATTTTCTCTTTAATATAGCCCTTTTTAGTAAGTCTTTCATATTTATTTTTTCAGATTGGTTACATATCAAACATGGCAAGGATATTTCTATTTCAATGGATAAATCTTCAGATTGTAAGACAAATTTATCTTCTTTCTTACTATTTGGGTTTTTGGGGTGAACTGGACAATCAGTGTGCTTACAATAATCATGAATATTCATTTTTTGTATCTAAATAATTTAGGTAATATATACTGTTATTTGGTTTTGTTATAGCGTATTCGCCTATAATTTGTTTTTCTGAGTAGTCTTTGCAAATATTCTTTTCTGGTCCAACAGCAAACTTTTCACAATGATCTTTTACTTTTTCATCGTTTTTATAAACACAATTAGTACAATTACACTCCGCTAATAATAATTTTGTTAGATATGCTTTGGTATTTCCATTATTTTTTATACCCTTAGATTTAGTAGTATTAAATGATCCAATCGAGCTAGGATGTGACTCTTTAATTATATTAAATAATTTTTGAAAATCTTCTATTTTACCGGTAGCAACAGGCTCTTCTGTCCCATATAGCCATTTGTCTAAAAGCTTTTTATACTCATCCATAAAATCAACTATGCACAAAAAAGGGTGGCATTGCCACCCTTATCCAAAAATTACTTTCCAATATCACCCCCCGTTCAAAGAATCAGTTCCATCAACGATGGTGGGAAGTTTAAATTACGAACTTCATTGCGCCTCCATAATTCGTAAGGATTAATGTAAGAACTAAAGCTTATTAGTGATTATCTCTGGGGCCGGGAATGATCCGGTCTTCTGTAACTAACTTCCAGTCTCAGGCGCCCTCAAAAGGAAACATTAAACGTTACTGCTTTACCTATTAAGCTACCAGGCATCTACTTCATAAGTTGTTCTTTACATATATTATCTTTGTTACTATTTTTAATATCAGATTATTTTTTATGAAGATCTTTTTTTATCTTCTTAAATCCCCCTGTTTATATTGCTTTACTAAATAATTATATACATCTTTATATTCTTCATATTTACTTTTTTGATGCTCTATATCGTGAATCTGGGATTTTTTCCTAAGAGTTTCCATATTTGTTTTTATAGATGGATTCTCTTTTTTTAAATTATCATAGAACTCTTTGAACTTTGGCACTTTATTCTTTTTGGATGTTAAATCTAAAAAGAGATCTTTCATTTTCCCATAAATTTGTGGCCCCATAAGAACCTCTTGCAGTTTCATAAAGTTTCCTCTAATAAATATATTTATGTGTTCCTTTGGTTATTATCTTGATATTAACTCACAAAAAACCAGTGAATAAATCACTGGCTAATAAAATTATACTATATCTAATTGCTCTAATACTTGCTCTGCCCTTTCTTCTAATTCAGAAGCCCATATCCTTATAAGCTTAATATTATTCTTCTTACAATATTCATTCTTCTCTTTGTCTAATTCCATTCTATTGATTTGTTTTTTGTTTGGAGGCTTCTTATTTACATTGGGATTATTAGTATTATAATGCCAATAATCACCATCTACCTCTATAAAAGTATTATGATCAGGCAGCCAGAAATCAAAAGAGTGCATTTTATTATTTATTTTAATAAATTTTTGATGTTTAAAATTAATATTGTATTCTTCTAATAGGGATTTAAATTGTCTTTCAGGTTTACTCTTATAATGAAACGGTTTTGAACCGAGATAACCATATTGCCCACCATTTTCCTTACCGTGTTCTGACCAGTTTTTTATATTACATTCTTTAGAGCAATACTTCTTTGTCATGTTATGTGCGGTAAGTCTTACTTTAAATTTTTTTCCACATGAAGGACAAATTCTTGTTTCTACATCTTTAATTCTTGGGCCCGAATTTTTTTCTGATATATTTTTCTTTTGTTCTTCAGATAGCTCGAGCCAATCAGGATTTCTCTCGTGGTACACAGAAATTGCACAAGATCTACAAAGTTTTTCCCCTTTACGTTTTACAAATTTATCTGAAAATAATTCTACTTCAATTTTACAACGCTCACATATAAACTTTACTTTATCTCTTTTTGTTAGTGGATTATTATCTATTATTACAGCTTTTACTTTCCTATCTTTTCGTTGTTGATATTCTTGGATTGACCATTCAAGTTTATCTACATCAAAAACTTTATTTTGCTTATTTTTTCTTGGCTTTTTATAATCTATCATATATTTATCTTTACGGTATAATCTCTATAGTTGTTTTAATATATGCATTTTTACGCAAAAAAGGGCAGCCATTAATGACTGCCCTGTATAACGTATTATATTATATTAACTTATTCACTTCCTGGTAAATCAGATACACTTACCATACCATAGAGTAGATCACCCAATGGAACCTGTACAAGACCGTACCTAGCTAGGAATCCCTTTCTAGGTGTAAAGTCATTAGGACCATAGAGGGTAGGTGTTACTTGAGTTACGTAAGGTGCATAAACCACTCCAGCTCCGAAAGGAGATGCAGGAGATTTGTGACCCATAACAGCCTTATTTGGTGGGAACAATGGATCTTTGTATACTGTGTAATTTCCACGGAAATCACCAGCTTTAACGATACCAAGACCACCTTGAGTAGCTGCCGGTGCGGCAACGAAACCTTCAAGAGTCTCTAAGTAAGAAGCCATCTTAGGTGATGTAATTATCCAGTTAGCAGGACCAATCTTAGATTTTCTATAGATCTCATTACTGAGTTCTGCGAAAGTCTGAGTAAGGTTTCTGTGTCTATCCAAATAGTTACCAGAGGTGTTGTTGTCTGTGTCAGCGCCCCAATCAACATATCTGAAAGAACTAATAGGAACTGCGTCCATAACTGTTCTAACGATTTCCCTGTCGATTTCAGCGATCATCTCATTTGATACAAGAGCTGTTAGCTCAGCATCAGCGTTTAAGCCGTGATAAGCCTTCAAGTCTTGCTCAGCTTCATTTGTCCAAGTAGCTTTGAGCTTTCTGCTCTTAACTGTAATTGGATACTGGCTGATAGAGATTGACATATCAGGAATATTCTCAGTTCCTTCTTGTTTGTAAGTATAGAAACCTTCTACTCCTTCAACAGTAAGTGCAGTACCAAGAGTACTTCCAGCACTAGTAGGAGTGACTGTTATTTCATCTGAAGCATTTGTATAAGAAACAGATGCTAAGCTGAGGCTACCTTCGTTAGTATCATAACCAGCTGTTGCTGCATCAAGAGCACCGAATACTGCGTTAGCAGCATCGCCAAATAATGCAATACCAGTTCCGGCTCTGTCAGTTTCTTTAATTTGCCATACGTTCTTTCCGGCTCTTCCGTCATACCTAAATAAGAATGTAGAAGAGTTACCACTACCATCATAAGCCTTAAACCTAAGTCTAGTTCTTTTAAGTAATGGGTTTGTGCTATCAGTCCAATCTGAACCTTTAAGTCCGTCATCCCAGTCTGTGTCTGTGTCGAAAACAAAGGTAGATGCTGATCCAGCACCATCATTAGCTGCCACAGTAACCTCTCTAACATCATCGCTAGAGTAATAGGGATTATAACCCTGGCTAGCATCACTAGGATTTTCTGAGTACATGCTGTATTCGGATCCAGCAGCAGTCTCTGATTTAGTTGAAGCGAATTGGTATTTAAGATAGAATATAACACCAGTTGGTCCGGCTAGCGGCTGAACTGATACTAAGTTGTTTGCTACTAAGTTAGGGAATACCCTACGTACTATAGGAAGCAATATCTTTTGTATACCAACTACGTCTCCTGCTTGAGTTTGTGGCTCTTCTAACAAGTACTGTGACTGGTTCTCAAGCAACATAGCCGTATTTTCTCTTAAGTGGCCATCTTTTATTCCCTTAAGGAATGGTTTCCACTTACCAAGAATTTGATTTTTTTGTTCTTTCTGTAATTTATTATAATCAAAAAGCATTTAATTTCCTCCTGTTAATTAATCCTCGATATCTACGCCTGCAAGTTTTAACATCTCATTAAGCTCTTGAACGTATTCATCTTTTTTCTCGTTGTCTTCATTTTTGTTGTAATGGAAACTAGGATTAATTTCTAGTTCTTCATCCATTGATTCTTCTTTTTTCTTCTTCTTCTTTCCATCTTTATCTTCATAATCACGTGGAGAGTCGCCTTCCTCGTCATCACTTTCATCGGAGTATTCGCCTTCATAATCATCTGGATTCCAATCTTCTTCGACTTCATCTTCTTCATCTTCTTCGCCGTCGATATCAACATCTTCCTCAGACTCTTCTTCGTCTTCTACTCCATTGTCTTTTTTATTCTTCTTTTTACCTTCACCAACTAAGTTTTTTAGTTTAGCGTATTTTTCAACAACTTCTTCCTCAGAAGTAGCTTCGCCGATAAAAGTTTCAACTGCTTCGGCTACACTTGGTGAAAGATTAGCAGTAATTTCTTTAAGCTTAATTTTAGCTTTAAGCTTGTCGTTTTCCTCTTCTCTAGATTCTACCATTCTAAGTGCATTAGATAGTTCGTCTACATAACCCTTAGTAACAGTCTCATCCATAAGAGGATAAACAATGTTCTTAACTTCGTCAAGAGCGGTAATTCTAGGGTCGTTCATAACGTCCTTTCTAGCTTCCACTTTGAGTTCATCATACATTTCTTTGATAGCGCCGGTAAATCTTTTTACCATTACCTTTTGCATTTTTTCTTTTATCTCTTCGACAAGATTCTCTTGCTCTTTTTTGAAATTTTCTTTTTCTTCTTTTATTTCTCTTAGCTTAACATCATATTCTGTCTTGATGTCAGACCTAACTTTTTCACTGAGCTCTTGCTCTTTTTTAACTTTCCATTTGTTTAACTCTTTGTTAAACGCCTTTACTTGCTGTTCATTGAGCTCTATATTTTCTAATATATTAGGCATTGAAGAAACCTCCTAATCTTCTAAAGTTTCGCTTAAAATATCTGCGATATTTATACTATCGTTCTCTTCTTTCATCCAACCGTCTGCTTCGTTATGTTCATAAACAGCAGAAGGATAAGCATTGGGTGTTGATGGATCAGAAACTATATCAAAGGTGATTAATTTATAATCATCTTGGACTTCACTTACTTCCCCACTTTTCTTTACCGATCCAAATCCTCTTGAGGAAATTCCCAATCTAACTCCCCTTCGGATTAAAGAACCAAGAATCCTACCTTGAGGTGTTCCACCTTCCTCATCAGCGCCGTCGAAAACTTCAACGACCCCGTTGACTTTCCCATCGGTTTCCATGTTAAGGTCGGTGATGCAATGAGACACTTTGTCCAAATGTATCTTACCCTCTGGTGGATGATCTAGTTCTCCAAGCATTTGGCGGTTTTTTATCTTTTCGCTATTCCTAGTAATTTCTCTTTCTAGAATAGGTCTAGGATATACTCTTTTATTCCCATTGGGAACTCCAGCATGTTGTAATAGGCCACGAAGTTTGGTTGTTTTTTTACCATCTCCGCTATCTTCAGTCAAGATTTGATAAGGAAAATCCTGAAATTCTTGTATTATATTATTAGACATTAACTAACCCTCTCTATGTAAGACATGATCTTATTAAAAAGTTTACTTACTTTATCAACATCATTTCTTAAAGTATTAGGTATATCAATAGAGATGTTTTCTCTATCTTTAAAGTTAACAGTAACAGCTGATTCATGGAATTCAACTTCCACCTTACCAGTAGAATCAATCGAAGCGTCCCATTTGTCAACAAGCTCTTCGTCTGTTTCATTATCTTTTTCATCTTCTGAGTCCGTGCTTTCATCTGGCTCGGATTGATATTTTTTAACATCTTCTTTATCTATTTCTGTATTTACTTTTTCGTCGTCTTTTTCATTAAGAGGGATCCCAGCTAATTTAAGCATTTCATCTAGCAATTCATTATAATTAGACATATTCTTCTAGTCCTCCTCTTGGGATTCCTTAGCATCTTTATAAATTGCCGATAAAAAGTCAACAATTTCTTTTAATTTTCCTTCACTCATTGATCCAACTTTAGCATCTTCTAAAGCCGTTATAAAGCTATCTACAAGACGTCTTTGGATTGTTTTTTCTTCTAATTTTTCTTTTATCTCATTCAATACTTTGATGAATTTATTTATAGAATCTTCATCTATTGAAATTTCTTTATCCTTTTTCTTAGGAGCCTCTTCACCTTCCGGCTCTTCTTCAAATTCAAAGTCTTCACCACCGGCGTCTCCTTCAGCTTCAGCCTCTGTTAACATATTCCTTGAAATATAATTTTTTCTAGCTTCTTGAATTTCTTCTAAGCTATAATAATCTTTCATTAGTTGAGTTAACCGCTCTGCGTTTTTAGATTCACCAATCATTAAGGCTGATTTCAAAATTAAATCTTCTAATTCATTTGCTTCTAGCACCAAGATCTCGTTATGATTATTAAAAAACGATTCTAATATTCTTACTTCTTCGTCACTTTCATTTAATTTATTAACAGTCTCTTTTAAATCTTCTTTAAAAGATTCTGAAGTCCAAAGGTTTTTAACCTTCTTTTTTACATTACCAGCATTAATTTTTTTCTTTTTCTTTTCGCTAAGGTTAATTACCTTATCCGAATTTTCCTCGAATAAAGAAACTGAGATTGGCTGTTTAAAATTGATCCTAGTGATCATGTGTTGAGTAGGAGAGTTTTCGCTTATTACATTTGTAAGAGTTTTAATCTTTTGATCTTCCATTACAGAAAGGATATCATCTGAAAATTCTTCCCTTACTTTTCTTAACTCTTTAAGTGCTTTGATTTTTGAATTTGACTCTACTATAGATTTCTTTTCCATAGAAGCTTGGTTAATAAGCCTTCTATATGGTTCGTTTGAATACCTAAGTCTAAAAGCTTCAACGAGATCTTTATTTCGAATCTCTGTTTGATTTTGTGGATCAAAATAGCTTTCAGCCAAATCCTCTAATCTAGTTTTATTATCAGGAATTACATTAATTTTTTCCCAATTCTTTAGATTAAGAGCTCTGTCTTCTACTTCGTAAGAAACAGCATAAAACTGTTCAGTCTCTTCGTCAAGGACAATTATTTTGTCGTCAAACACAAGAGCGCCAGCAACATTCTCTGATTCAGCAAGTTTTGTTTTGATTATGTCAACCATTTTTTCATTACTGAATTGAGTCAGTTGGGCTATCTGACTATATCTAAAATCCATGAGTTGTCCTCCTATTAGTCTTTAAGAACGTTATTACTTTTTTTACGTCGTCTGATTAGGCCCTTGAATTCACCTCTTATAAATAACTGATTAAAGCTATTTTCATAGATTCTTTTCCTACGCCTATCATATTTGTTATTATCTTTAGTTATCTTGTGATTTTCTCCCTGTTGTTTAACAAAATTGATGACTTCTCGGATGTCGTCCTCGTTTTCTAAAAGAAAATCGTTACCTGCCACATTAAGAATCCGACTGGCTAATTCTATCTCAGCGCCACCAGCTTCTGCTGCAGCTCCTGCAGGCTCTGTCTCGCTGCCTTCTCCAGGAGGAGCCGCTGCCGCTGCCTCTCCTCCACCGGCTTCTTCACCGCCGGCCTCTTCTCCACCTCCAACAGGAACTTCGGCAGGACCACCTGGGCCTCCAACTTCACCGCCGGGTACTTCTCCTCCTCCGGCTTCGCCGGAGGTAGCACCTTGTTGTTGCATTAGTTCTAATCTTTTTGCATCTTCCATTTTTTCTATCATTTCTGTCTGTTGCATTAGTTTAATATTTGATATTTCTTTTTCTGTAAAATTATTAATATGTTTATACAACCATTCTTTAGGCAAATATGGCTTCCCGTTATCGTCAACTAATCCCATTGCCGTTTGAATAACATTAAGTTTTTGAGTTAAAGTTTCCAACTCTTGCATCTCATATATTTTAGATGGGGTTGTTAACTTTAATTGGAAGTCATACATATCATCAATTCTAAATCTTTTAAATGCTAATTCAATAATTGATAATTTTTCTAGACCCTTTATTATCATTTTTTGGATTCTTTCTATTGTCTTTGCAAACCTAACATCCATTGCTGCAAGAGAGGTTTTAGCCATATCCCCTTGCATCTCTCCAGTTAGATAAGAAAGAGGGATTCTCATTGTTCTAAGTATTTTTTCTTTAAAATATCTTACATCATCTATTTCCCCTAATTGCTGTCCACCTTGCATTGTATCTATCTTTACCCCAGTGCCATCTGGTCTCTGTGGTAAAAAGAAATCGTCATTTATCGATAGTGGATTGGCTTTATAATTTATTTCTCC
>Ga0102934_1000516_pt1 | contig 26048 bp, 25 predicted proteins | sample SalPonR2_A_D1_MG_FD_78175 | JGI IMG/M metagenome (GOLD analysis project Ga0102934, IMG submission 78175) | Salt pond soil microbial communities from South San Francisco under conditions of wetland restoration - Salt Pond MetaG R2_A_D1_MG | ecosystem: Environmental > Aquatic > Marine > Intertidal... | reverse complement strand
GTTGATCGCACAACATTCAAAGGAAATACAACCACGCTTTTTGCTGATAATGCGACAGGCAATATCGGTGCTGGCGACCTACGAACACAGATGAATGATATTGCGGATTCAACAGTCTTCAAGTCAACTGGATATACTGCCGCCCCTACCGTAAATGATGATGACGCAGACACAGCAGGTAACGGCGTATTTGGAGTTGGTGATGTTTGGATAGATGAATCTAACGATAAAGCATATATTTGCGTCGACAATGGCACAGGCGCCGCAGTTTGGGTAGAGCTAAACGCACCCGTCACCATCTCTGCTACACCAGCACCAAACGAAATTGCATTCTGGACTGGTACTGAGGCTATTCGAGGTTCATCAGATTTGATTTGGATACCCAGTACACAAGAGCTAGATATCACTGGTGATGTGACAGTTAGCGGCACTGTAAATGGACGAGATCTTATAGCTGATGGCACTAAACTTGATGGTATTGCTGCATCAGCTATTGATGCGTTAAATGTCATTGACATCAATATCAACACAGGGAACACAGTTTATGATGTGACCACATTGAGTGTTTTGAGCGGAAGCGGATTGTTGGTAATTGATCGTCCAGGAAATGAAGTTCGTCTTGAACTTGACAACAATCGCATTACAGTAGATACATCAGACAGGGCACTAACAGATTCAGATAACAATTCATACATTACGAATATTGGTTCATCATCAACAGTTCGATGGACATTGCCTCAAACTAGTGGGTTGACATCAGCCCCACGCTTGGTTGCAATATTCTTTAAAACAACTGATCAGAAAATGGAACTCGTTGGTGCAAACAATGTAAGAATCAATGGCGTCTTGGAAACTGGTTCTGAAGAAACACTGAGAGAGATTTGCGACAAACCTTATTCGTCTTTCACTTATGTTATCTTCTCTGGCGCTGACGATGTCTATTATGTGGTTGAAAGCGAGAGTTCACTTCATGAATTTAACGAACAAGTGTCGGTCAATTATACATTATTTTTGAACGATCGCGGAAGAATTATTACAAGAGACAATGTTGCTGCTAATACAGTGACTATTCCAGCAGAATCTTCAGTAGATTTTCCAGTTGGAAGTGAGATACGTATTATACAAACAGGCTCAGGTACAACATCTATTATTGGTGATACTGGCGTTACTGTTAATGGAGTATCAGCTGGTAGTGGCGACATATCAGGGCAATGGGAAGAAGTTCGTCTTTACAAAGCAGGGCCAGATGAATGGTACGCGGTTGGTAACATCGGTGTTGTGTCATAACGTTGATTTTTCAGCCATAAATACACGAATAGAATAGGTTAACCATCGTGGATCATTTGAAATTACATGTAGAGGGTCATGTCCTGATTAGAGACCCTGATACTGGTCAAGTTATACTCAATCGTCGCAATGCAATCCATCGCGAAAACATGAGTTTTGCCCTTGCTAGTGCGTTTACCAATACCAATGACACAAACGGCCGTGGAGGATTTATCAATCGCATGGCATTTGGTAACGGTGGTGTGGTAGTAGATGGCAGCGGCGATATCACATACAACACAGTCAATGTAACTAATGTAAGTGATGAGCTCTATAATCAAACCTATTCAAAAGGTGTTGACTTCAGCGCCTTAAATAACGTTGAAACTAACACCACCGTGGCACACACGGGCGGGACGACATTTAGCGATGTCGTTATTACATGCACTTTAGATTATGCAGAACCTGTCGGGCAAGACCCATATGACGATTCCGCCACCCAAGAGGGTGATTTCATCTTTGATGAAATCGGTCTATTGTCGCAACAAGGTAGATTGCTAACGCATTTGATCTTCCATCCGGTACAAAAATCGGCTAATAGAAAGATCCAGGTAGTCTACACTGTAAGAATCTCAGTAGGATAATCAATGGCATATACAGTAGATTATACAGACGGAACCAAAACAGCGATTACAGTGGTTAACAACGGTGTTGACACCACAACCAATATTGGCCTTGTTGGCCGAGGGTACACCAACTATGGTGAGATCGTTGCAGAGAGTCTCCTTCACATGCTTGAACACTTCGCGAGTGGTTCCGCGCCGAGCAAGCCTGTTGAAGGACAGATTTGGTACGATTCAGCTAACAACCAGCTGATGTACTTTGACGACACTGTGGCTAACAGCGGTAACTGGAAACCAATTGCTAGCATGATAGTACAAAACGACGCACCAACCACAGTTGGTGAGAGAGATGGCCATTTTTGGCTAGACAATGACAGCGGTATCCTGTACATTTACTATAACGGAGAGTGGGTTCCGATCAACGACGTAAGCGGCGATACTCGTGTCGTGGCTCGAACACGCTATGACACTGATGATGTTTCTCACCGTACGATTGAGGTGATTGTCGACAACCAGATTGTCAGCATCTCAGCAAGTGACACCCCAGTCTGGCAGCCTCAAAACACAGGCGTAAACACAGAATATCTAGAAGACGGTGTTACGCTACTTAACACACAGTTCCCTAACATCGGCCAAGGTATTGTGCTAAACAACGGAAGTGAATACTTCTTCTACGGTACTGCAACGCGCGCACTATACGCTGACCTTGCAGAACGTTATCATGCCGATGCCGTATACGAATACGGAATAGTTGTCAAGATTGGCGGCGAAAAAGAAATCACAGCAACAGACAAAGAATACTGCGGTGAGGTTTTCGGAGTGATTTCCGACAATCCTGGCTATGGTATGAATTCTGGAGCAGGGCCAAGCGAAACTCATCCATATGTTGCACTCAGTGGCCGTATTCCAGTTCGCGTTATTGGCAAGGTAAGTAAGGGTGAACGCCTGGTTACATCAAATGTAAAAGGTTATGCTATGAGCGCAGGACCTGAAGCCGGCATTGCATGGCAATATGTGATTGGCCGTGCCCTTGAAGATAAAATCAATGACGATCCCGGCATTGTAGAGGTAGTAGTGGGAACCAAGTAAGTGAATCTAGTAAGCGGCGGCCTAATTGAAATCGAAGACTACAATGATATTGCTCTGGAAGTCAACCGACTTTTCAGTGATAACACACTTGGTCTTAAATTTTCAACATCTGATATTGTGCTAGAATATACTGTCACTGGCTCAGAATTGACCGCCGGCACAAAAATCCCATTCAATTCAGCAGTTCTTGATATCAAGTTCGGAGATTTGCTCGCAGTCCAAGTTAAGAGTGCAGGGACAGGCTGGTTCACACTTTTCCAAGGAGGGGGTTACAATATTGACCTTGTTCCTAATCCAAAAGAAATCAGCTTCACAAGAAACTATGATATTGGAACTCAGATTAGAGTGTATTGGCGGCAAGCCCATAAATTTGGTTGGGGGCAGCAGGCCAGCGTTTATCCTGTGAGTGTGGGAGATCCTGTGCTTGCTGATGAAGAAGTCTTACAAGCATACCTTGAAGCAAACGTCAACAACCTAATCGACAAAGTCAACATCATGGAAGAGCGCACAGGCGGACCAAGTGAATTGACCCGTGTTGCGCAAGGGGCATTGATTTACGCAAGTGACAAGACTACCATTACCAGCACGATTGAAGCAGATATCACAACTGGTGACAATTACTGGCAAAATGAAGTTGCAACCCTGCAGAGCAATGTATTCAACTTTTCTCGAGACGCAGCGTGGACGTCAAGACTCAGCGCAGAAGTAAGATATACGTGGCCGTCGTACAATGAATTCCGATATTTCTTCAATTCAGGATGTGACTTGAGGACTACGCTTATAGCATCAGGCGATTCAAACAGCCAAGGGTTCCTCAATTGGTCTTCGGTTATCAATGAAATGGGATCGTTGATAACCAATTATGATACAATGAGTCAAACAGGTCAAGACGGTACAAGCAGACTGATTGGAGCATATCGTCTCACTGAAAATTATCAGACAGTGTTTATCAGTGATAGTCCTAATAACCCTGTGTCATCCGACCCAAATGAATACAGCGAATATGATGAATATTCTGAGTTCAATGACCTCAAAATTTATTGGGCGGCCAGAGTTGTAGACGATCAGCCCAATACTGGTGAAATATCTCTAGATATCAGGGTTGTGCTTGATGATACTGAATTCCCGCAGGTATTTGACGGAACCATTGAGATACAAGCCGGATATCTCAGTGCTGATGAGGTAATTGACAACAGTGCAGTATTCACGATGGAAGATTATTTGCCCACGATTACCAAACTGCAAGATTTTGTTGTTGATGGATTTACTCCAACCGCGTCAACTGAAATCGCAGAAATGTCCAGCGCTGGTCTTGCAGACGGTGATTCCATTGGTAGTGGTTTGTTGATTGATGGTGGAGATATTGTTGTCAACATTGACCCAGAAGAGCTGGTTGCTACTGGTGAGATTGCCTATGATGCGACCACCACCATTTACGTTGATGGATCAGAAAGTTTCTCAGATACAGGCACTCTCAGAGTATCTGGTACTGAGAGTGGAAATACTGCCAAAATTGTGATCACATTTGAACCTGAGCCTGGCATCAATGTTTCATCCAGTGTACAAAACGTCTCTTTCCGTATTAGCGATATCGATGGAACTAGTCCAGAAGAAACCGTTACGGTAGAAGCGTTTGACAGTGTTGGTGATCCAACAGCAGCAACGCTCACAGGCGGTGCAAATCTAACAGTAGCAGGAAATGATGTTACTGCAACTTCAAGTGGAACACCGGCCCTAGCAGCACACAGTCTCTTGGTTGCAATATCTGGACCTGTAGCAAGACTTGAAATTACAGTGGCCAGTGACGCGGCGGCTGCACATGAAGTTTACTTGAGTGATATCGAGTACACAACCATACCTCTATAACCAAAAGCACTTGACTTCCCCGATGAGGTCTGCTAATATATAATGAAATCAAGGAGTTATCTTTATGGATGAACGATTAGAGAAGGCCTTGGCCTTCAGTAAGTATCGCTATACGATTGAAAATAGGCGTAAGGCGTTGCAGAGGCGTTTTGACAGTATGCTAACTGTTCATCACAAGAACGGAATGTTTATCGCCAATCAAGAAACCATTGCGTTTGTTGATGCACTAATTAATCAAGGAATGAAAGATTCGATTTTGATTGATATCAAAAAGGTTCCTGTTGAGGTTGATGACCTTAAAGCATTCCAACAAGAATTGGTAAATGCTTATTTCATGGCAGCAAACGAATATTCATCTGAGATGAAAAAGCTAGCCAAAGCAAGAGATGTAAAAAAGGCAATGGACTGGTGACTAAAGGTATTGTATTTTTTGCTTATAACACTGAACAGATCAACTACATAAATTTGGCCGTGATAGCGGCCAGATATGTTCGTCGTCACATGCCAGATCTTCCTGTCTGTTTGATAACCAGCCATGGTGATTGGGAATGGTTTAAAAAAAACTTCAAGGGAACTGATAAACAGTTGGCTGGTGCTTTTGACGAAGTCATACTGTCTGAGCCCGGTCATCAAAAGAATCAGAGATCACATTACGACTCTCCTTGGTATCAGTTTGTTAGTGAATTTAGAAACGGAAACAAACATCGCGTCTTTGATCTGAGTCCATACGATCAGACCTTGCTTCTAGATATCGACTATATTGTTCAAAACGATCAACTTGAATATGTTTTTGATTCAGACAGTTCTGTAACATTGTTTCATAGAGCGGAAAATCTTATTAGAGAACAACCAGCACCAGCTCAACAATATCTCAATGATTATGGTATTCCAATGTTATGGAGTACCGTGATCTACTTTAACAAAGAGCATGAGCTGTCTAAACTGTTTTTTGATTTGTGGGCGCATATTGCTAGCAATTATGAGTTTTATCGGTTCCTCTATAATTTTCCTGGTAAAATGTTTCGTACTGATTTTTGTGTCAGCATTGCTGCGCACATCATCAATGGTATGCGTGAAGGTGAACTGATAGAAGACTTCCCTCATCCAATGATATATATGAGTCAGAAAGACGATATTGCCAAAATCAACAGCGCGGACGATTGGATATATATGGTGAATGACCGTGAACAAGCATGGGAAAATTCATTGACACGTATTAGCGGTGAAAATGTTCATGTCATGAATAAACGCGCCATCGAGCGTCATTATGACGAATTAATGAAGGCACTGGATGGAGATCAGACGTGAGTCAAGGATACATATTTTTTGGTATTGATCAATATCGCGAAACCAAGAATCTTGAGTGCGCATATGCACTTTCTGTCAGTCTCAAGATGTCAGATCCAGATCGTGAAACCTGCGTAGTTGTTCACAAATTCGCAGATGTGCCAAAGAAATACGAAGGCATGTTCGATTACATCATTGAATTACCATATGGAAGAACTGAACCAAACCACCATGATTTTCGTATCGATTGGTGGCAGATCTATTATGCTTCTCCTTTCGATGAAAGCATTTATCTAGATACATACAGTTTAGCACTCGACAATGTTAGTTCTCTATGGGATGCAATATCCAGTGAGGAAATTCTATTTGGATGTGCAAGAGACTACCGTGGTGATATAGCTAGAAATAACTGGTTGTTTCAAACACAAGACAATAACAAGATTCTTGGATTTGATACAAGGATGGTGTACTTTCGCAAGAGCAAAACAGCCAGCGAATTTTTCAAGATTGCCGATCCAATCTTCAAGAACTGGCGAGAAGTTTACACTGACCTACTCACAAAGGTGCGTGTATCAGATTTTGATATGACATTGCTTGTAAATATGACTGCAAAACAAACCAGTGATGACATCATTACTAATGAACTGTTTGACTTTACTGATGCGTCATTAGATATCTTTTGGGATTCAGAAGAAAATGAACAGCCAGACTCTTGGCGCAAAATATTCAATATTTGGTTTGCTGATGACGGCACACTCAAGATAAACAATCATAGACAATCTGGTATTTTTTACTATGATGAGCCAGAGTTTGTGAACAAAACCATGATAACTAGACTCAATGACAATTACCGTAAAAAGAAGAACCCGGCAAAAATCTGATTGCTACATTTATTACAATGACTGGACTGGAGAGATTATTTCAGTAGGTAATTCATTGCGAAATGATTGCCCTGCTCCATATATTATCTCAAAAAATGAAAATGCATACCGCATCATCAATGGAGATATTAGCGATCAAAAATTCTTGATCGGTATCGATGATATTGGATCAGAACGTCTTATTAAGAAAACCGAATACCTGAGATTGAAACAGAAAGAGAATGCACTCTATTTGTTGCCAAAGAAAAAGAAAACGGATTGGGATTTAAGAGCAAGATTGTTTTTGAAAAACCATAAACTTGTATTTGAAATCAATAAGAAAAGAATTAAACGTCTGGTTGCGCAAAGTATCAAAAGACAAATCAAACTAAACAGCCAAGTTGATCTTGAGTTCTATCTGACTAGAAAAAATTACCCTGACTATCTTCTTGACACAATTCAAATTGATGCAGATGAATTAATCAAGAAGGGACAAATGGTATTTGAAGCAGACAGTGGTATAGTTTTTGACGACATAAGTATTCTTACACAGCGCCAATTCAAGAATTACTATTTCGAAGTTCTTGATGATGAATTTATTGATGATCATCCATTGGATAATGCTAATGCTCATATTTGGAGATTTGCAGGTGGTTTTCGAAAACCACATATACAAATTACACAAAAGAACGATATTGTTACAATAAAAAGTTTGGTTGACTCTGTAAAACTAGACCAAGTTGGCATTCATGAGCTTAACATGAATTTTTATGTCGTAGGCGAATCTCCTGATCATTACATCGATCATTTTGGTGTTGATATGTCAAGGCTAAGAGTGGGACAGTCTGAAAAATTCCAAGTTAACTTTGATATTGAAGAAGTTGATTTGATGTATCTGCACCCCTCACTGAGGATTAACAAGAGGAAAGAATTATGACAATCACCCCCGTCAATGAGTTTGATATTGTATTCATTAGCTATGATGAACCAAACGCAGACGAACATTGGTACGATTTACAAGAAAAATGCCCATGGGCAGTGCGTAGTCACGGCGTATGGGGCAGTGATGCAGCGCACAAAGCAGCGGCAAGGCTGTGTGAAACAGACCGCATCATCACTGTAGATGCTGATAACGTTGTTGACCCAGAGTTTTTTAACCTTGAGCTTGATATGAGCCAAGTCGACCCTGATGATGTGATTAGCTGGGCAGCTAAGAATGAAATCAATGGATTGGTTTATGGCAATGGCGGAATCAAATGTTGGCCGCGCCATGTAATTGAAACTATGCGAACACACGAGGCTGCGCCACAGAATGATCGTCGGGCACAGGTCGATTTTTGCTGGAACATCAACTATGTTCAGATGAACAACGTGTACAGTCACGTCTATAACAATGGCAGTCCCCGCCAAGCATGGCGAGCAGGATTTCGAGAAGGTGTCAAAATGACACTAGAAGGTGGCGATACAGTTGAACGCAACAGGATCAAGAAAATACATCGCAAGAACTACCAGAGATTGCTTGTGTGGCAATCCGTAGGGTTGGATGTAACAAATGGGCTTTGGGCTGTCTACGGCTCTCGTCTTGGCTGTGTAATGACGAATCTTCGCCGTGATGAGTGGGACTGGAGAAACGTTCGTGACTTTGAATGGCTCAACAAATTTTGGGATGAAGAAGTTGCACCAAAGTTTGAAGCAAATGATCTAACATCAGATATCGAGATGTGTGAACGCACTGGGTATAGCTGGGATGAACGTCTCTTGTTGGCACAAACACTTGCATTGGGAGAAGAGCTCCGCCATGATCTAGGGTTAGAAATTGCTGATCTAGACACAGTTGGCAGTGAGTTCTTCAAAGAAGTTTACATAAATCCAGCAAGAGTAGCACCAATGGCACGTGAAACACAGGTAATCAACGAGGTTAATAAATGAGCAAATCATTCAATGATATGGAATGGGAACGTTATACGAATGGCCTAATCCAGCATAATTCACAGAATTTAGAACAGATGAAGCAGTTGCTTGGTAATACTGGCTGTGGTTTTTGTTTGGCAAAATTTCGTCAAGTAACGCTGCATTTGGGAACAGGTATGACGCACAGTTGTCACCACCCAACTCCTCACAAAATTCCTCTTGATGAACTTGAAAAGAATCCAGCAGCTCTGTTTAACACCAAACATCTCAAGCGAGCTCGTAGTGAGATGCTCAATGGCGATCGCCCAAGTGAATGTGATTACTGTTGGCGGGTAGAAGATGAAGGTGGTCTCAGTGATCGAATTTTCAAGAGTCTTGAACCCTGGGCAAGTGATTATCATGACGAAATCACTGAGCTCACAGGTGATGAAAACATTTTCCCCAGTTATCTAGAAGTCAGCTTTGGTAATGCATGTAACATGAAATGTACATATTGCGGGCCAGAATTTTCAAGTCAGTGGGTTGAGGAGCTCAAAGCACATGGACCAGTTAGGATGCTTGAAGGAACAGACGTTGAAACATCCTTCCATGATAACGTTGATCTGGAGAAGCTAAACTATACGAAGCGCGAGCACAATCCATATATCGAAGCATTCTGGAAATGGTTTCCTAAAGCATTGCCTCATTTGAAGCATTACCGCATTACAGGTGGCGAACCTCTTATGAGTAAGGACACGTTCAAGAGTATCGAGTGGTTGATTGAAAACCCTAACCGCGACCTAGAATTTTCAATCAACACCAACATGTCCGTGCCAGACAAACTATGGGACAAGTTCATTGACGCTATACAACGTCTTGAGAAATCAAAATCAGTAAAGCGCATCACCATTTACTCTAGTGTTGAAGGTTGGGGTGAACGAGCTGAGTATGCACGAACAGGTCTTGATTTTGAATTGTTGCGCAAGCGTGTTGAACAGATTGCGCAAATGGATAACATTCGTGTTAATATCATGGCTGCATTCAATATCTTTTCTGTTACAAGTTTTGACAAATTGCTCGAATGGGTTTATGAGCTCAAGCAAAAATACAATCCCAATAGTAATCTGGTCAGGTTCTATAAGAAAACAGGCTTCCAAGCTAACCTGAACAAAGACTTTGTAGCATACAGTGATAAGAATCCTTCACATGAAATCATCGTAGGTCTAGATATCCCATATCTACGGCATCCTGAATATTTGGATGTGCATTTTTGTACGCATGATTTGCTAGAAAACTATCTATTCCCCACTCTTGCATATATGTCAGAACGAGTTGTCAATTCAGAATGGAACACACCAAGTGGATTTGAGGGAATTGAATTTGATAAACTCAAACGCATTGTAATGCATCGCGCACACTACAACAAGAAAAATCATAATGATCGTGAAACCCATCCTGACATCACCCGTGGCCGCGGCCAATTCTATGATTTTGTCAATGAAATGGACCGCCGCCGTGGCACTAACTTTGTTGACACCTTTCCAGAAATGGCTGAATTCTATGAGATATGTCGAGAGGCAAATGAAACCATAAAAGGAAAATAAGATGTCAGAGAAACATCCGCAGGATCGATTTGACTCACTTGACACCCCTGAAGCTAACGAGATGTTCGTGTTGCAAGCTCGTATCATGCGTGAGCATGGTGTTAAGAGTGTGCTTGACGTGGGCTGTCGCAGTGCGAGACCGCTTGAGTGGCTCGACGATAGCATAACGTACCATGGATTTGATATTGTACCAGAGGTCCCCTCTCGTCTTGCAGCCAAATACCCTGAATCAGACTATCCTAACACTGATTGGCGTGTGGGTGACTGGCATGATCCTCCATTCCAAGATTCATACGACTGTCTGGTGTTTGGTGGTATGTTTTACTATAACAAAGACGAAGTCGTGCCTATTATGGAACGTTATATAGAAAAGTATCAGCCAAGGTTGGTTTTGATATGTGACATTGATTACAAATCACCAGCACATTGGTGGGCTGCTGATTTTTCTGAACTCAAGGAAAAATATCATCATCGCGAATACTCAGTGCAGTTACCACCTTCATTCCATGGCATGAATCGTCGTGTTGTGTTTGAAATTGATCTTCAAGCCAACAGTAAGGCATCGACACAGTGTCTCCTGCGTAAAGATCTTGCGCCTCTTGATCCATCCTATCAGGGCTATCAAGCACCAAGCTATCCAATTGAAGAAATGATGGAATGGATTTACGTAACCAATACAGAGCCACTGGACAATATTGGACGTGACATGCATAAAACATTTGAGCTGGATTATTGGATTGGTGTTGCTGCTGGATTTAAGCCATACTATACTCTAGCCAAGTTTGGTATCAAGGACAACACTCGTGTTATCTATGCTGATGTGAGCGCACGTGAAATTGACTGGCGGATGTATTTTGATCAAAACTATCGTGTTGATATGTCGGACCAAGATCTGACACAGTTGTATCTTGACTACAAGGACATGAATCCGACCTGCGAATTCATACGTGGAAATTTTCACGAGGCTGGTGAGATCATACGACGGGAACGAGAGTTCTTGGATATATCTGATAGTGAATGGAAACAGGTCTGGGAAAAATACCGTGATCTTGAGAAGATCTATTTGACAACCAATATTATTGACAACATTGATAGCATATTAGAAATCATAAAGCCTGGAACCAATGATCGAACTACCAATGCATACGTATGGACCAGCAATGCATGGGACTGGCATCAGTTTCGTTACGAGGAGAAGGACTTCAATGCTTGGACTGAAAAGGTTAGAAAGCATTTAGGCGGAGAGTTCTGGTACGATGGAAAGTTGCCGCCTTTTAGCAGCATGAGATGAACTATATTGAACGGATAAATGAGTTGTTTGATTTGCATTTTGGTGATCAAACAATGAAACGTTTCTTTCCAGCGGAGGAAAGCGACGCTTTTTCTCATCTCGAAAGCATGGAAAGCAGACATCAAACTTACTGGGATTTGAACTTTAAGGTCAAGATCTACTCAAATGAATATGGCCAGCAACACATAGAGAACCTGCTAAAGTTCAAAAACAGCGGCGCCCCGTATCTGAATAAATATTGGTTAGCATCACATTGTGATGACGATGCATACTATTTCTTGTTTTCAATGGTTCCTGGTAAAGACATGCTATTCGAATTAATTGATGATTTTTCGATTGACAGAGCATGCCATTTTATTCGTGTTGCATTGGAGAGCATTGAAACAAATATGCTAGCTTCTGATGAATACGGTTATCTCATGGCTCATGATTACAAATTGTTTAACACCATACACTATCAAGACCAAGCAATTTGTTTCGATTATGATGTCATAAGTAGAATTGACACAGTAGAGCCATTGTATAGAGAGTTCTGGCACAAGCTTGAAGTGGATGATTTAGCAGCCCCAACATTGGGTATTGCACCCGAAGTGCAAAAACAGATTCTGGACGAATTCCAAAATGAACGAGAACAATTTAACTGAATACCAACAATACCTATTTGATCATATGTATTCACGTTTGAAGAATGCAACAGTTGAAACTGATCCATTTGAATACATCATTGTCAAGGACTTTTTGCCTGATGAAGAGTATCAGCGCAGTCTTGATCATAAATCATATGATCGGACAGACCTGTCTCGAGCTGTGGCACCACTGCGGCATTTTTTCTTTGACACATTTAGCAATGCCAAGGATCCAAAAGTTGAAAGCTTTAACCTACAGTTGACTGAATGGAATCAAGGCTATAGTTACCGTCCTCATCTCGATGGTGGGCCCAGGGTGTTTTCAATGATCATCTTTCAACCAGAGCATGATCTGCATCCTTGGCTTGGCACAGCATTGTATCGTAAAGTTGACAACGATTTTCGCTTAGTGTCACATGGTCCGTATTTGCCCAACGTGGCAATGGCGTTTCCTTGTGGATTTGATCACTGGCATGGGAATGAACTGCAAATGGAAGAACATCGACGCAAAGCCATGCTCTGCTTCTTCTACAACCAAAAGCTTACTGAACAGCATGGTTGGGATATGGAAGGATATGTTGAATATGATGAATAAATGTGCTTGGGAAATCAAACAGCGTTACCCAAATATTCGCAGTGGCTGGTATGAAATACAAGGTGAACAGATCTGGTGTGACATGGAAACAGATGGCGGTGGCTGGATGCTGGTAGCCACTGTTGCTAGAGATTCTGTGTATGCGACTCGTGATGCCGTAGGATCAAATCCTGATTATCACGTAGAAGAAAGCAGAAAGTTTAGCGATGAGTTTATCAACAAATTGAGAACAGACAGCATTTATACAGGTTCGACACCATGGCGGGCACATGCATCTCGCTTTGATGTTTTCCCCAGCGCACCTGAGATCATGCCAGCAGATAGGCTACTCACGCAAACACAATTTATCAATGCTGCAATGACCGAGTTCAACGCTGAAGCAAGGGCTATAGACGTTACTGGATCAACCTGGATGCATATTGGTTATGAACATCCTGTCTGCATGAAGCTAAAAACAGATGAGAAGACCATTGGGTTCGGAGATCACTATTATTCTGGTGATACCTATTTTGCATGGCACTGCACAGATTCACCTGACGGATTTCATGCACATTGGCGACATTCAAGCCCAGGAACATTTTGGGTTAAATAATGGCTAGAAAAAATAAACCACATAACAAAGTAAGGCCATATGGACCTAATGCTGACGGTCATCAAGAAGATCAGGACTTTGGTCGTGTATGGATCAAAGACTCAGAAGGAACTTTGGCCCAGCAAAAGGATCTGCGAGGACGATATTGCGACAAGCCTTTCGTCTGGCTAGAGGTCGACATGTTTGGGCGCATGTGGATGTGTTGTCCAAGCTGGTTGCCTTACAGTATTGGCAATATTCTCTACGAGGATATCGATCAGGTATGGAATAATGAAAAGTCTCAAAAGCTACGTGAGCAGGTATTTAACGGTAAATGGAATTACTGTAGTCATGTGCAGTGCCCGCGTATTCAGGGCGACACACTCCCAACACTTGATCAAATTGAGCAAGAAAGTGTCTTTGCATACCCTCAAGAGATCGAGGCTGTGAAAAATCGTTCTACCATTGTCAATGACCTGCCCAAGCACATAAATTTCAGTAATGATGAGAGCTGCAACCTCGAGTGCCCAAGTTGTCGTATCGGTAAAATTTTGTTTACTGAAGGCGACGATTATGATCGCAGGAAAAGAATCAATGACCGACTTGTTGCAAACTTTCTCACTGAGCCTACTGACAGACAATTTCAAATCAACGTGACAGGAAGTGGTGATCCCTTCGCTAGTAAAATCTATCGTGACATGCTTACCAATATAGATGGATCAGATTTCCCCAATTTGCAGATCAACTTGCAAACCAATGGTGTGATGTTTACGCCCAAGATGTGGAATAAGATAGAACGTATACATGACAATCTTGGTATTGTGCAAATCAGTTTTGATGCAGGATACAAAAACACCTATGAGAATACCACTAGAATAGGTGGTAAATGGGATATGCTTCTTTCAAACTGCGACTTTCTAAATGAGCGTTCAAAAGAACACAAGAGAATGAAAATCTCATATGATTTTGTCGTGCAGGCAGATAACTATCACGAAATGCCAAGATTTGTGAATTTGATTCGATCAAGATACGATAATGCAGACGCAGTGCGTTTTAATCTGGTAGTCGATTGGGGTACTTGGGACAAAGAAACATACACCCAAAAGTGTATATGGAAAACATCACATCCTGAGCATGAAAAATTCATTGATGTACTACGAGACCCAGTCCTTGATCATCCACTTGTTGCACTTGGAAACGTTAAGCCATATAGGATAAAAGCAATTGAGCGACGATAAAATAAATCCCGAACTGCGGAAACTCATCGAATCCAATGCATCTGATCGTGAGCTATTTGATAAAACACAGTCTTATTGTACAATGCCTTGGGCTCATCTACATGTGTCAACCAATGGCAATGTGTTGCCATGCTGTATTGCAGACTGGCGCCAGCCTCTGGGAAATATCAACACAGAAACTTTTGATGAACTATGGAACAACCAGGAATTTCGTGACTTCCGTCGACGAATGATGCGTGATGAAAAAGATAGTCGCTGCGGTGCGTGTTATGAAAAAGAAAAGGCTGGAGAGTGGAGCCAGAGACTGGATAGTTTCCGTAAGTTTCAAGACACAGTCAAGCCTTGGGTATTGAATACTCAAGAAGATGGAACCAGCACCGATAGTCGCCCTGTTTACTGGGACATTAGATTCAGCAATATTTGCAATATGAGATGTCGTATGTGTGGGCATTTTTCAAGCAGTCGTTGGTTTAATGATGCTAAACGTATGATTGCTGATCATGGCGATCGTCAATATATTCAGGGAGGGCATGAAGAGCAAGCCATTATTCATGGAGTTGAAGACTCAATGGGCCTATTGGATCGTCTTGAAGAGTATCTGCCCTATGTTGAAGAACTTTACTTTGCTGGTGGTGAACCACTTATCATGGATGAACACTACCGTATTCTTGAATTTTTATACAAGCATGAGCTCTGGGACACAAGAATACGTTACAGTACCAATCTATCAAAGTTGAAATACAAGAGCTCAGATGTTGTTGAGTTATGGAAAAACTTCAAGTGGGTTGAGTGTGTAGCAAGTGTAGACAGTGCTGGCTCTCGTGCTGAAATCATACGTAAAGACACTGTTTGGGATGACATTGTCAGCAATGCAGAACGTATCAAAAGTGAAGCACCAAACGTGTGGTTTCGTATTGCTCCAACAGTGCAAATACTCAGTGTGTACACGTTGCCTTCTTTGCATCTAGATTGGATTCAACGCGGTTTGATAAATCCCAATGATTGCTTCTTCAACATTCTATCAACGCCCAAGCATCATAATATTCAAGCCCTGCCACCCCACATGAAAGACGAGGTAGAACAGATCTATCTTGATTATTGGAAGCATCTTGAAGAGGAATATCCAGAAATGCGCAAGCATGACGTCAAGATGACCATGGATCAGACATTGCAATTCATGCGTGATGATCAGCTGGATGAAAGTCATCTAAAAACATTTGTAAATAAGACACAGCAGCTTGATAAATTAAGAGGCGAGGATACCCCAGGGACATTCCCCGAGTTACAATATATTTGGGAAAATTATTCATGATCAAGAAGAACGTGACACTTATATCAGGCGCTCGTCAAGGTAGTTCATATCTTTATGCTGTCCTGAGAGCATATATCAACCCACATCATCACAGTGGTCCAATTGATGGGTATGAAGAATTTGCGAATCGGGATTTCTTTTTCAATAAGGGATATACCCCTAATGAATTCTCACACCAGATAGCAGTCAAATTGGAATATCTTGAAAAAAGCCCTATGAGTATTGTGTCAAAACATCACCATGATCAATTTTTTCAGCTTAAAGAAGAAAATCAGGGATTATTGTTCAGACTTTTAAATGTAAAATCATATAACATTCTGTTATTGCGAAAGGATTTTTTTGAAACCGCATTGAGTCATGCACTGAGTGTTCAAACAGGTGATTGGACAGAATATCTAAATACAGGCATGGTTGAAATAGATGACGAGGTATTTGCAACATCATTAAAGTATTGTTACAGTACTCTTGTCAATCAGATTACCAATCCATTTAGAATAAAATATGATGAGATCAAATTCTATGACGATTTGACTTTTATACCCAAGAAAGATTTCTATTCGATGGGTTTCAATATAATTCATGAAGAAAATATCAAAGATTTTGACGTTACGCCATTTGTTCAGAAATCACCAAACAAACGAGAGAGAGTTATGAATTATGAACAGTTGCGAGATCAAACAAGAGAGTTTATCTATAAGCAAGGCAGACAGGAAAGATTTGATTTCCACGACACAAGACTAGTAAATGTAGAGGTAAAGAATTTCCAATGACCATTTGGGGTGTGAGTGCAATGAGTCATGATGCTGCATTAGCAGTGTATGACTACAAGGAGAGCGGCATTGTATATGCTAGCCATGGCGAGCGCTATAGTCGTGTCAAGAATGACCGTGACCTTCATCCTGAACAGATTGCTGAAGCATTGGCATTTGGTGAGCCCAGTCACGTGTTCTTTTATGAAAACACACGACGCAAGAAACAGCGGCAGTGGTCAGCAGGACAGTACAAGCTACTGCTCAAGCAGAGCCCATCACAGTATCTCAAGCGCCTTGGCATCAACACAGGTGTCACCATGATCGATCACCACCACAGTCATGCAGCTTATGGCTATCACAGTGATCCACTGGGGCGCAGAAACCAAGACATCTTGGTCATCGACAGTATCGGCGAGTTTGAGACAGTGAGCGTGTGGCATGGGCGAGACGGCGTTCTGAACAAGATATGGAGCCAGGACTATCCGCATAGCATCGGGCTATGGTACAGCGCTATGACGCAGCGTCTGGGCCTCAAACCACAAGAGCATGAGTACATCCTTATGGGCATGGCAGCACTGGGAGACCCAGCTCGTTTCTATTCTACCATACGGGATGATTTCTTTGAACAGATTCCCGGTATAGATGGTCCTGGCACTTACTTCAAACACAACCTGCATCGCGGTTGTCGGTGGTGGCGGCCAGAACTTACTAGTATTCAAGACTATGTGGACATTGCTGCCGCAGTGCAGAAAATCTACGAAGAGATCCTCGTTGGGCTTCTGACATGGATGAGTCACCGAAGTGATTGCAACACTGTGACATTGGTAGGCGGCTGTGCGTTGAACTGTGTAGCTAACACGTTGGCATTCAACTTTTACGACCGTGTCTGGGTGCCACCTAACCCGGGAGATGCAGGTAGCAGCGTGGGCGCCATCGCCGCCGGATTAAATACCAGCACACCAATGCACGATGCATTCTATGGAACGGAGATTATTGGTGAATATCCTTACGAAGATATCCTCAATGACTTGGAGGGGAAAGGCATTAGCGCGGTGGCATCAGGTAATGCTGAGTTTGGACCACGTGCGCTCGGGCACAGATCTATCTTCGCCGATCCACGATTATTGGACATTAAGGATCGAGTTAATCAGATCAAGAAAAGAGAAGAATTCAGGCCTTTTGCACCAATAGTTCTACTAGAGCATGTACATGAATATTTCCAGGTACCACGCAGAAACTTTGAGGCACCGTTCATGCAGTTTGCCATACCCTGTCTACAGCCTCAAAAGTTTCCTGGTATCGTGCATGTAGACGGAACCAGCCGTGTACAGACTGTAGATGAATACGACGGAGATATCTACCAGCTATTGCGTCGTTGGTATGAGCGAACAGGATGCCCAATGTTGCTTAACACCAGTCTCAACATCAAGGATGAGCCCCTAGTAAATACCCTTGAAGATGCCCAACGCTGGAGTGATCTTCATGGACTGAAAGTGAGGATATCCAAATGAACTGGATCAAGAGTAAATGGCGCAAATGGCAACGCAAGCGCAGGCTCAAGCGGTTAGCCAAGCAAGACCCATACATCTACGATTGACATATCAGTCAAGGTAAGCTAGATTAAATCAAAGGAATCAATATGCTCGACGTTTTCTTTCTGAGCTATGACGAGGCGTTCGCCGACGAAAATTTTGAAATACTACAGATGTTTGCACCCAATGCAAAGCGTGTGCATGGCATCAAAGGTATCTTTGAAGCACACCAGGAATGTGCCCGACAAAGCAAGACCAGTCATTTCTATGTGATCGACGCTGACGCTGTCATCGAAGAAGAGTTCACATTCAAATTCACACCACAGCCAGACCGCTTTGTGTACGAAACCGTACCAGAGACTGAATGTGTCTTTGTATGGCGCAGCCGCAATCCAGTAAACGATCTGCTCTATGGTTATGGTGGTGCAAAGCTTTTCCCCAAGCAGAAACTGCTCGAGGCAGAGCATTGGAATGTCGACATGACTACCACAATAGGAGCCCCTTTTGTCCCAAAATTTCAAATCTCCAATGTTACGGCTTTCAACACAGATCCTTTTAACACTTGGAAAAGCGCCTTTAGGGAGTGTACAAAACTTGCTAGTAGTATTATTCCGAACGGAGATAATACTGACAACGAATACCGACTCAGGGTTTGGTGCGAACGAGGTATCAAGAGACCGTTTGGGTCGTATGCTGTTTTGGGTGCCCAACAGGGCCGTGATTTCGGTGAGCGATATCGTGAAAAGCCAAAGACGCTTGGACGTATCAACGACTTTGCTTGGTTAAGAGAGGTATTTGATACGCATGTTGATTAAGAGTGCACTGTTAAACAGGATGGAAATACTCTTTCCAGACCAACCATTGTTTTCTGATCTACGCCGTGCATACATTGACAGAGACTTGAGCAGTGTCTTTCGTATACAAGATTATCTTTGGGATGCAAATTTCGATGATGAGCGTCGTGCAATCCTTGAACAAAATCTTTACTCTGTATTCCGTATACTAGCTGATCATCCTGACATTAATGATGATTTACGCAAGGCAACATTGGAAAATAATTTGTGGAGTCTGTTCAGGCTGTTTGATCCTGATGCGTCCAGTATTGTTTCAGACATGACTTTCCCACACGATGATATAGATCCAATGGATTTCAAGAAAGTTATCATGAATGACAATGTGTGGAGTTTGTATCGGGTATTGCTCAATATCCAGGATACGCAAATTGTTCGAGCCATCAAGAGTCTACATGCTAGCGGCACTAGATTTGACAAGGATGCATTGAGTCAAGGGCAATTGCGTAGCAAGATGTGGTTGATAAACGAGCTCAAGGATATCGATGCTGATCTGGGAACTGTATTTTTGTGTGCTGGATGGTATGGCATACTGTCAGTGCTCATGTTTGAAAATGGGTTGAAAATCAATCGTGTGCGCAGCTTTGATATTGACCCTGTCGTGAAACCAATAGCAGAAAAATTCAACTTGTCGTGGGTCAAGAATGAATGGAAGTTCAAACCATCAGAAATTGATATACACGACCTTAAATATAACGACTTCAGCTACATTGTTACTCGTTCTGATGGATCCAGTATACAGTTAACAGATACTGCCGATACCGTAATTAATACCAGTTGTGAGCATATTGAAAACTTCGACGAATGGTATTCAAAGATACCTCAAGGACGACTAGTTGTATTGCAGAGCAACGATTATGATGATATCGATGAACATGTAAATACCTCAGCTAATCTTTATGAGTTTGCTGTTCAGACTCCCATGAGTGAAGTCTACTACAGCGGTGAAATGGAATTCGATAAGTATATGCGATTTATGCGAATAGGAATAAAGTGATGTTTCGTAAAATAAAAGAATGGTGGATAATTGCTAAATTTAAACGTCGCCGAAAAAAAGAATTGAAAGAATACAAGAAACAGGACCCATTTAACTATGAATAAAAGATTGGTTGCGTTTGGATGCAGTCACACTTTTGGGGTTGGATTGCCGGATTCAGAATATTGCAAAAAACGTGATACTTCATTTAAGCCGAGTCAACTTAGTTGGGCCGGACACGTAGCTAAAACCATGAATAGAGAATTAGTTAACAAAGGATGGCCAGGTGGATCTAATAAACGTATTTGGCACTCGATTGTTAATTTCGACTATCATGATGATGATCTGGTCATAATACAATGGTCTCATTTTCAGAGATTTGTTTTCTTTTTTCCAGAACTTGAAGAAAAAATACACCCAAATTATCGACGAATTAATTTACATATGGTTGGAAAGTCTATTTTCAAAGACAAGTGTTTGCCTCATGACAACATATTCTATGAACATTTTTATTGCCCATATGATTTGCAAGTTGATATGCTTTTGAGAATACAGGCTGCACAGGATTTTTTTGATAAAAGAAATATCAGATATTATCAAATACCATTTCTTTATTCCAGTAACTGGAAATGGGCTAAGGAACACAAATGGTGGTATCCTAAGAATAATATTGACCTGTATTTTGATGAATATCGAAATGAGTATCCAACAGCACTAGATAATAGACACCTAGGTGAGCAAGGACAACGGCAATTTGGTATTGACATTGTCAATGAAATTAATGCTAGGGAGAATACAAATTGTACATAATGAATCAAAAAGGCGAGATCAAAGGATGTCTTGCATCTGATTTGAAATATCGAAATGACGATTTAACTGGATGGTTTTGTCCAATACATCGTCATGTTTATATTGCCAGGCATGATGGATCATTAAAATCAGGAATTTGTGGCGAAGTAAGCATAGCTACGGCTGATTCACCATGGTGGGATATAGAAAGCATGTCAATTTCTTGGCAAGATGACTTTCATTGTGCATTCAAAAGAAAAACCTGTGCTTGCGGAACCGACCTTATGGTTCCAAAAGCAGTCAATAAAGAACATTATGATAAGTTCTTGACAAAATGCAATTCAATTGATCTAAATCAGGTTGAACATGGGATATCAGATGATGATATTATTTTGGCATTTGGTAGAGCGAAACACGTTACCGACAACCGTTTTGAGCTGCATCTAGATTGGGGCAAAAAGTGCAACTTTGATTGCTCATATTGTCCTCCGACAGTGCATGATAATTATAGTCCATTCATATCTCTTGACAAAGTTAGATATCTTTTTGATTTACTTGGACTCCGTGAGCATGTGGGTGAACGAAGTTTGACTATTACAGGTGGAGAACCCACTATATCTAAAGACCTCAAAGAACTGGTTAACATTTCGAAAAATGATTACCACATGAATGAAATAAGGGTAAATACAAACGGAACAGGATCACGTGCCACGTATTTGTGGTTGATTGATCATGGTGTGAGATCAGATATAACAATTCACCCAGAATTTACAACTAGAAAAATTCTTGATAAGTTGCTCGGGATAAAGGACGCGGCCATTAAAGCAAATACTGGTGAAATGATCAAATTCAAATGTATGGGTAAACCAGATTCTGAATTTTCACTGGAAGTAAAGCAAATTGTTGAAAACTACTTTCAAAATCCTGAAGTATGTCCAATAGAATATGTTCCAATATACCTCAGAGGGACCAACCGTATCGTAAACTCACTATCACAAATCAAAGATGAGGTCGTATATATCGATGACTACAAACAAGACAAGTAAGTTTGATCCATATTTTAAAAACAGTACACAATGTCTAGCAAAATGGCATCGTACTAATCTGCGACTATATAACGGTCGCACATATAGTTGTCATCACTGCGTCGCCCATCAAATTGACCGAGATGAAATAAAAAAAGATCCCAGTGCCTTGACCAATACAAAATATATTCAAGAAAGGCGAGCAGAAATGCTCGATGGAGAGAAACCTGATGAATGTAGCTATTGCTGGGAAAAAGAAGCCATTGGTGAAATTAGTGATCGCAAGCTTAAAAGCGATCAATTGATTGATTCAATGGGTGTTAGGCCAAATGAATCTTTTAGCAAGTTGACTGCTTTTCCAAAAATACTTGATGTGGCTTTTGAAAACACATGTAACTTTGCCTGTGCTTATTGTGGCCCGCAAAACAGCAGCAAATGGGCAGACGATATCCGACGGAATGGTGAATATGAGACATCATATCGAAAGACTCCTCTTGATCAACTTGAAAAGATAACAATACCAAATCGTGATCAAAATCCATATGTTGATGCTTTTTGGGAATGGTGGGATCAAGGGCTTGCCGAAAATCTTGAACGTTTGACAATCACCGGCGGCGAGCCTTTGCTTAGCAAAAATACATTTCAAGTTCTTGATCGTGTAATACAAAATGATTATAATTTGAGAATCAATATCAATACAAATCTTTGTGTTCCGGACAAAAACTGGAAACGATTTATCGAAATGGTCGAAAAGCTTGAGGGCAAGAAAAAAATCGAAGTTTCTGTCAGTCTTGAATCAACCGGAAACCGTGCTGAGTATGGACGTCACGGCATGGAATATGACAGATTTATATGTAACCTTGACCAAATATCACAATTTCAACATGTATTCGTCAATGTAGTGACCGCGAACAATGCTCTTTCTTTTACTGATTTTGACCGATTTCTGGATTTGATTATCGATTTCAAACACAGAAGATTGCCGTTCAAATTCAAAATGTTTAGCAATGAAGTAAGGCATCCAACCTATCTTGATATTCGTATACTTCCCAGGAAAATCAGGAAAAATGTGGTTGAAAGAACCAAGCAGCTTGCTTTTGGCTCGGAAGAATTTAGTGAGCGAGAGCTACTGCAAATTAATCGAACACTGGAATTTGCAATGTCTGAAATTGATAATGTTGAACATCATCGAGAAGATTTCGCTAAATTTATTACACAATATGATCAACGACGCCAATTGAACTTTGATTCAGTTTATCCAGAATTGAAAGAATTTAAAGACCAATATGAAATTTCATGAACAGCCAATCACCAAGGTACATATCGAACCAACAAGCCGATGCAATGCTCGTTGTCCGCAATGTTTGCGAACGATGGGCGCCAGTCTTGAGACACTGCCTGAATTACAAGAGTATGACGCTGATTCAGAAAAATTTGAAGAAATTTTGAGACAAGATTTCTTTGAACATGTGACCATGTTTCACGTCAATGGTAATTTGGGAGACATTGTAATGCATCCTGATCCATATGCATTTGTCAATTCAATGAGGTCAGTAACCCCCAATGCATGGATAAAAATCAACACAAATGGTGGAGGCTTGAAAAAGGAATTTTGGGAATGGTTTGGTAAAATGCCAAATACCGAAGTAGAATTCGGAATTGATGGGCTTTCAGATACACACCATTTATATCGGCGCAATACCCGTTGGGACAAAGTAATTGAAAATGCACAAACCTATATCAATGCTGGTGGAACAGCAACATGGTCGATGTTGATTTTCAAACACAACGAACACCAGGTTCAGGAATGCAAGAATCTAGCTGATAGTATGAACTTTTTCAGATTTGAAGCAAAGCCATCTGTCAGATGGCATAAAAAAGATCTTGTTGTCGTTGATAAACACTATAAGGAAAGCTATAGGATCTCACCGAGTTCATCAGTTACTGAGCGTACATTTCATCTTGAATCAGACAATTCCACGCCGAGCAAATACATAGAGTATCTAAATCGTGGTGAAGACAAAACATTCAAATCAAAAAGACATCTGTCTTGCATAATATGCAAAGCAAAAAGCGACCGGTCAATTTATATTTCAGCTGACCTCAAGATGTGGCCATGCTGTTGGGTCAAAAATTCGGTTGATCAAAAGAAATGGTATGGACATTCTTGCAGTTTTACAGATCATTTTTATGAAGATCTTGGTTATGATGAAAATTTCAATCGACTTGATTTACACGATATTGAAAACATATTAGAAACTGGTTTGCTGGATGATATTTCTTCTTCTTGGCAAGGAGATGCGTTTCAAGAATGTATACGTACATGCGGCACTGATAATCAAATTGATTACCGAGTTGAAAAAACGAAAATATGGGACAAAAAATGAAGTTTAGGGTAATATTCAAAAACAATTTAGATAGCACATATCATCTTGATTATGAAACATACAATAACGACATATCAAATCGTTGGGCTCAATTGCTGTCTTATCAATGTATGTTTGAACCAGAAATTTACGAAAAAGATCGCTTCTATAATTTTCCAGACAATGTCTGGACCGAAGAACACATTGTATCTGAAATAAATTTGTGTATTGCAAGATTGAATAAAGCAAATGCTGGAATTTTAGAATCAGCTGAAATTGGAATGTCGCAAGAAAGATTGAACGTTCTTCATCATTATTTTGAAACATTGAGAGGTGGTGTTCTCAATCCAGGTTCATTTTGGACAATGGCAAATAGCGAGGTAAGAGCAGCGTTGGAAAGATACAATGTTCTTATACACAGAGCTGAAAATTTTTACAACACGTCAGGAAGAGAAAACTACTTTCCACGTGTTGTGTGTCGATTCAAAAATCGTGAACGAGTGCCGTTGCTTGGTACAGACTACCAACATTTCACTCTACATCGTCAATTTGGCGAAGTCTACATCAACTATTGTGAAGTAGGCAAACCACTGTATGATGTTTTCAAAGACGGTGATGACGTTGTTGGAGAAGATAACATTCGACCATTGCGTTATTATTCTCCAGACTTCGCACTCTACTTTCACAATACACAGCCTTACAAGGTTGACAATTTTTTAACAGCCATGGACTCATGGTGGGATCAAAACGATAACTATCTTGGAGCATTAGGATTTACCAAAGGCGACCCCAAAAACGCTATCGGTTACATTCCAGTCGCAGCCCTAACAGAAATACATGATATCGACGACGTTATTAATGAGCTAGTCAATCACCAAACAATTGATAAGGTAGAAATAATTCAATGACATCTGATATTGAAAAAAAGACATGGTGCGTTGACCCATTCATTCAAATGGCGCATACAGCAGACGGGTTTTACCGTGTGTGTTGTATTGGTGAGGTTCATCGTGACAGCAAGTTCAAGACCACAGAGATGACACCCATCGAGTTCTTCAATACACCTGAAATGCAGCAGGTTCGAAGTGACATGCTCACAGGCGATCCAGAAAAATTCTCAGAGTTTACCAAGCACGCCTGTTCACAATGTATCAGCAACCATCATAGTGGTATCACCAGCAGGCGGGTACAAGAGTTCAAGCATTATGGCGACAATGAGCTAGTAGAAACCAATATCGAAAAACACCTCAGTGGAGAAACTTTTGAGTACAGCGACTTGCTCTATGTGAACTTCAAGGTATTGGGAAATATATGTAACCTCAAATGTATCATGTGTGGTAGCAGTGCTTCAAGCAAAATCGCAGCTGAAGAAAAACGATATTTCTCTAATAACCCCAACAAGAAGGTTGAAATCAATCCGTTCACTGATGACAACAAAGACGAATATTTTGATGAGATCGATAAGATTATCAGCAACGTTCAAAAATTCAACCTTGTGGGTGGTGAAAATTTGATCCATCCCAACTTCATTGAACTGTTTGAGAGGTTCATTGAAAACCCAAATGCTGCCAATCTCAATCTAACCATCATCACAAATGGCACTCGTGTCCCTGAGATTGTGCTTGACAATGCGCACCGT
>Ga0102934_1000515_pt1 | contig 26064 bp, 29 predicted proteins | sample SalPonR2_A_D1_MG_FD_78175 | JGI IMG/M metagenome (GOLD analysis project Ga0102934, IMG submission 78175) | Salt pond soil microbial communities from South San Francisco under conditions of wetland restoration - Salt Pond MetaG R2_A_D1_MG | ecosystem: Environmental > Aquatic > Marine > Intertidal... | reverse complement strand
TAGCTGCCTTTTGCCTCGATACGCTCGGTCCAGAAGGTGTCGCCGCTCTTCGCCGTGATAAGAACCCCCTTCTTCGGACTCCGGGACCTATGTTAGAAAAGTGGAAATTTGTAGGGAGAAAGGGATGACAAGGCAGCCGCACAAATCCCACTGTAATCCATGTCTGAGTCCCTCTTTTTCCACGCCGGCTATCAATTTATAATCTCACCCCTCCCACTGCGCCGTCCATTTTTTCTATACGTCTCCTCTTTTTGACTCAACACCATCCCTTAAATATTCCTCCCGGCCTGTAAGTCTTTGTCAAGCTGGCATGCTTACCTCCTCGCTGACGTTGCATCCCTGCAATGGCGCGTAAAACTTGATGGGCCCCCCCGCCCATGCCTCGACGAATGGTTCGCACGATCCCTGTTTTGGCCGCCGAGACGGAATGGAATTAATATTCGTTCGCGCACGAATGCTCTCCTCTACAAGCAGCAGGAGACGGAGGAACACAGCAAGAAGACGCCTGTCTGAATCCCCAGGGCCCTCCACAGCCACACCAGTCCCATGCTCATATCGATGTTTAACACATCTAATTCCGATATCAAATTGTTCCTCTATGCACACGGCCCAGAACGACATGATATGGGTGGACCGCGTCCGACGCACCTCACAAGCGATACGCGTGGAGAGTAATACAAAGGACATTAACCTCCCAGAAAATATGGGAAGACGCTACTACTACCCCACCTAAACTGTATCACTTCCGTACCATAATCCAGTAGTCCGCATGCAAATTTATGATGCGCATGATCTCTATCAAGGGTGACCTTCCCATCACAGCCGCCCCGGCACCGACGAAGACAGTACCACCCCGACCCCAAAAGCTTTCCACGCCGGAAACTGCTACAGTGGGACAATAAATCCACACCAAAAAGCCTGCGGGAACACTTATCATTCCCCCATACATGAATGCGCTCCAAGTTCCGGCGAACGTGGTCACAGAAGACCAATGGAACGAAGCAATGCCGACGTTGTACGCGTAACCACCCTGTGTTAACGAGAAGAAAAAAGGTCGCCACATCTTAAGTTACAGCCATCCTTCTAAAATGGAAACATGGCTGACACCGAGGCGTGACGCTATCTGCCTGACTGAGGAGTACACTTCTGCCACAAACAAATTCTTATCCTCTATGGGCTAAGACTTGACATACACGCGAAAGCACTTACCGCGCCTGCCTCTATCCCGCAGCCTATCATTGAAACAAAGGGTGAAAAGTGTCCGATATACACCCCTGCGCCATTGAAAGCAAATCCCCCCAGAAGACCGCCATACATGATGGCTATAAACTGTGCACATTGTCACGTAGTGGGGTTAGAAAGATGCATAAGTTGATTTGTACTCGTGTATCAGTACAAATAAGGTGGCTAGTAGTCAAAAGTAACACCCCCTTTATGTCTGGTATACAACAAGTCAAGCGTTCCAAACGCGCGAGTGACAAAATTGTTGTATCCACTCTTAACGAAGTCGTCCCACATGAACCCGACACTGCCAGCCTTTCCCTCCTTTTCCCGATTTCGAACCTGATTGGCAGCCACGTGCACATTGACAAGGACGCCTGCGCAATTTGTGATGTCGAATCCGAGCCCAAAGGCTGCCAATATCCCATACACATCTTGAATCGCTGAGGCGGTCCAAATGCTTGCTCCTGTTCATCAAGATGGGGATGGTGGTGAACGAATGGGCTCGTATTATTCTATCGGTAATCAGCGAACACGATTTCACCATGGAATCTACTATCACGACACTACAAATATTCGATACGTGGAAGGAATATTCTTGGCGAATCATTATTTGTCCATCCTATTCTCTCTATTCGTACCCGATCCTAATGTGGCTGCTCCCATGCCGTTGAAGTTTTCTATCGCACTATCGTCGAAATATAGATACGAAGATCATTATTTTTTAAAGAAATGAAACGCAAGCGTTATGAACCGACTTGCTGCCGTCTCTCACCTATTGAAAATTAGCTCCACCGCCGTGAAGACCATCACTCCGCCCGCACAAAAGATTGTCTGTATTTTTTCGGTGGGCAAAAAATGTCAAGAGCTGCGGCACCATTTGAAAAAGGATGCTTCACGCGTCTATTTATCTGGGGGCCAAGGGTCGAATGACACAGGTAATACATATTCGATCATACAACAAGCCGCACAAGATTATCGATGATAATTGACACGACAAGGGGGTGAAATTTTCATCGATATGATGGCTCTCTTACCTGTCCGGCGACCGCAGTTAGAGAGATTAAATTGTTCAGCACGATGACAGAAAAGGTGAAGACCAAAAGCCCCCCCCACTGGGAAATATTTAATCCTGATGGGAAAAAAATTGGAGGACGGGATTAGAGATGTTCCGTCGTGCATCTCCTTCGTCGTATATATATCAATCCATACTTTGTCTTGTCGACTCGGGAAAAGAGAGGAAGAGGAAGAGGAAGGAAAGTAGAACGCATGGTGGGAGGGGAAGACACGTACCAAACCCCACATCAAGGCCGATGATGGTGTTGAAAATCAGGATGCAGCCGGTGAAATAAGCTTCTCCTCGCAAGAGAAAGAGATTGTCACCGAAACGAATGTGGTCCGTAAGAGGAGCCAAGTACTGAATGGAAAAAGTAGTAGGAAAGGAGAAAAGATGAGACGGGCTCCTCTATTCGCCGATCAAACTAGCAATTTGTTCGAGGTCACAGAGAGAGGCTGTGGAATAGAACACGGTACAAAGCTTCTGCACCAGGGTGAACAAGTCCTACAACCATGTGATTGCGACAGGAGGATCCTTCCTTCCCATGCTTGATACCATCGCCGGGTGCATTGCGATTTGCTTCTGAACCAAGCGCCATCTTCTCGCCCACGCAAGCATCACTCCCGCCACCCCATTCTCATGACCATGACATATTCATGCAAGCTTGCACATGGACGTCCGTCGGATAAAAACGGAAGCATCGCTCCAAAAAGCTCACCTGGAAGTCCCAAAAAGTACAGCGGACAAAGTTGGCTCGTCCCCCTGCCATGAACACCTGTGTACGAGAGGGAATAAATCAAACTCAAGATTCTCAATCCTTATACTGTTCATCTTTATCCCTCCCCAACTGTCTTCATCCGTACATTGCCTCCATAAACGCGCGACCCGTACTGTCCAAATGAGCGGGAGAGCGCCTCCTCCACCTCCTGTCGTGGTTTTGATCGGTCAGCATGACTCGTTTCAAGGCTTACCCACCAGTATCCCCTTTGAAACGACGAAACACGCAGAAGACACGAGCTCATATCCTTCCCTCAAATGCTTCATTTTTTCATCCTATCTCGTCCGTCGGGCCCAGACTGGACTCACCTTGCGCGTTCCCTCATCGCCTATGAATGTGACGCCAATAAAATCTGCCCCTTTCGCCCCCGGCTCCAAGAGGACCGTGCCCCCCCTCACTTCCACGACTTGGTCCATGAAAAAATCACTCTCGTTGTTCCGCGACAGGGGGAAAAGCCTCGGGCGGAGCTCTCCTTTACCCGTGTTGATCCGCACGTACCGGAGGGTCAAATGGGCACCAGCCTTGAAAGAGTACAAAGGAGGCATCAAAAAGAATAAGGATTCCCCAAATAAGGACATTGAATCAAAAAACATTATGACATGCTGCCCTACCATGTTGCCGCATGCCCTCCACTCCCTCTGTCCCTCCTTTTTTACCTTGACCCGCAAACACCTGACTGCTTCGTCGCAATTAATCCTGGGCAGGACTACCGAATCCCCCTGAATGGTCAATGTGCGGCGGATGACGATCTCCTTGTAGAGCTCATACTGACCGTTCCTACCCCCCATCCCATCGATTTCGTCCAGCATGTCCATCTCGTCATCCTGAGGCGGGAAAGGAGGTGGGGAAAATAGCGGAGGTGCATGAGCCACGTGCAACTAGGAGAGTGGCATCAAAGTGAGCGGTGGTCTGGGCCCTCTTGCCCATGGTGAGAGCTCAGGGGGGGAGATTGAGCAAACTTGGATGTGAGAACACTTGGGTGATGAATAATGGCTTATCGTGAGGTAAGTGGAGGGAGGGTCAAAGCCAAAAACAACCGGTACCCAGATATGAGCTTTTCCTATGCCCTCCTCCCTCCCTCCCTCCCTCCTTCTGTACCGTCTCCTGCTCCATCTCCCCCATGTCGTTGCTCATGGACGCAAGCTGGATCATCGAACAAGTCTCTTTCACTATCGCCTTCCGAAGCTCGATGGAATTCTCGACGAAACACACACCCGCCACCTCATCCACCTCCACCTCCTGGCCTTCCTCGTCCATCAAATCCGCGTCCACCTCCTCCGCCTCTCCGTCGGCGGAAGGAATTTCGTTGCCCCAAAAATCGGTCGTGCTTTCCGCTTTATCTTCCGCAGGAATACCGTGGGTGGTGGTAGCGTCCAGGAGGTCTTGGAAAGATGTTCCCGACGCCCCCATCGCCGGCGGGGCTCTTACCTCCTCCTTGGCGCCTTGTTCTGACATAGCTGTTGCTTCCCCCCAATCCTGGGAAGGCGGTTCTCCGACGGGTGCTGAGGCCGGAAGCCCCGCACCAGAATTAGGCAGGGGATCTGTATGGTCAAGGACCTGCACGCCAGCGGTATTGTTACTGCCGGAGCGCTTGCTGCGGCCTCCAGCCACGAGAAATGACCCCACGACTATCAAGAGGAAGGCCACGGCCATTCCCACACTCCAACGCATCCATTGCCAGCTGCAGAGATGGCGACATCCCCTCGGTGCCGGCGCGGTCTGTGTGAGGTAAGACGTGCGGGGGGAAGAGACAAGGGAGGAACGAGTGAGCATCTACCCTCGTCGGGAGGAAAAAACAATAGCCAGGAGGCATTTGCACGGTATGTCGTTGACCGCTGCTCGATTTTTGGATGCTCGCGTCAGGAACGCGATCGTACAGGTCCCAAAGGGTTCACGCTGGCCAATCCCAAGTGATTAATGCGGAGTATACGGGGGAAGGGACAAAGCCTTCGAATACATCTACGTCATCCTTCGCATTCATGCATGCCCGATCGACCACTAACCAATGATGGCTGTGCACTTTCCAATCTCTTACCTCTCGCCACGGCCCATGCTTCCTCAAAGAATTCTCATGGTCCCTCGAGCCCCTTTTTGGGGGTGAGGTGATGGACGGCTGAGATTCGAGATTTTCTATCATGGATATGTTACATTCACGGATACCATCTGCGCTTTCCTTCGAATCGCTTGAGCCGCCTCCGGTGCTCCCTGCGAGCTGCGGCGACAGAGGTGTTGAATGACATATATCTGATCCAGAAGTACCAGCCGTTTTCCCAGCTGAAGCTACTTCGTCACTCTCTGCAAAAATTATCATAAGGAGTGTTCAATCAGTGGGTGAGAGGTACTGCCCAAATGTTGATATGTATTCGCTTATCTCTCGTCCTCTATGTCCTGGCTTCTCCCTCATCGCAGTCTCAGTCATCGTCCGTTTGACTTGCTTTCCCCTTTCTACTGTTTTTCGCATTCTCCCAAACGACATGACCTACGACCTCCACGTTATATGCGAGAAACTGAGTACTGCTGAAGTTTTTAATCGGCATTTGCCGTGTACATACCCATAGGTCACCGCTCGCCCCTCTGGGCGCGTGCTATGTGTCCTCAGCCTCTGCTCAATAAAGGTAGCCCCTGATATAGACACATATAATTCTGCTGCTCTTGGAAATGTGGCCGCGAGCCCGAAATCCTGTGGAAAATGTTGGACATGTTTCAAATTTAATTCCCGCCCAGTTCCAGTGAAAGGATAGCTGCCGGCCTGAATTCCCAGAACGAGGGGTGGGACGGAGGATTCGCCGCCGGAGAGAGCAGAGGAGGCACGCGCCGGCCCATGTGCCCCGCCATTCGTTCATAATTTTTCAGGTTTTTAAACCGCGCTTTTTGGCCCTATTTTCCGTAATTTGTGGCCCGTTTACGTTCAAATTGGACGTGATTTACGAATATGTTTGTACATTGATGGCTTGTGTGTGTGGTGTCGGTTTCATTTTCTTTCAAAACACATCCAGATTGTTATAAGAAACATGATCATCGAGGGGGCATTAAGGAGGAAAACAAACGAGTTCGTAATGATACAACCCGTTATATTTTTATATGCATATGCATGGATCAACAAATGTTAAACAGCTCATTTAAAAAAATGATATTTTAAGTATACACCATTCCCTGGAATTGTGGGAAATTGCCGGGAGAAGAAATAAATCTCCGCGGCTCTGTTGTGAAAAGTGACTACATCAGCTAAGAGGCACTTTATCTTCGCAAATTTCCTTAAAAAACGTCGATGGGTCGATAACGAGCAATTTTTTTAGACTTCTGAAATTTTTACATGACGTCTATGCATTTGAAATCATATTTTCAAATAGGAAGACATAAACTAGACGACGCATGCTTCTCCCAAGGGTCACCGAAACAGTATTGTAGGAATAGCAGCGTTGCATACTTTCGTGCCATCTATGCTCAATCGTTCTGAATTCCAGCATACTACCGCGAGATAAAGTTGTTCATAAACCCCTTCCTTTCTCAAAAAAGGGGTAACACAAGACGGCGGTAATATTGATTATCTTCTAGCGCGAGGATGGCTGGATCCGTCCGTGCTTTTTCTTTTTCTCTTCCAAATAATCGACACACGTCCTAACAACGATCGATGTATGCAGTCTATAGGTAGCCGGCACACTTTTATTGCACAATTAAGATGCGAAGGATCGTCGGTGCTTGCGATAGTCATGCGGTGATTCATGAATTCAGCGAATTTTAGATTACTTTCACGTCTTGTGAAGTACACCGTGTGGATCGCGTATAGTACTTAAATTCCAAGTCCGGTCGCAGCAAGGTGCAGTCACTTGGACGACGCGTTTTCAGATCAAAAATCAGCGACCCTTTTGGTTGAAGTAGATCGTTGGTAGGGAAAAGACGATGAAATAGAATGAGAGAAAAGATGTCGTGTCGTGCAATAGTGTAAGGGTATGGACCCTAGAAACCTGTTTGATGAATGCACTTTAATCTTCGTTTGGCTGAATATCTGAGCATTCAGGTTAAAGTGGACACAGGCAAAATTAAAACTAGGACGTTGAGTGTGAGTATGGCACGATTGCGAGCTGCGGCGCCCCCGACTACCATTCTGACGCCATGAGCTCTTTACTGCCAAGCTATTCGAACAACATCACGCCCGTGTTATACCCAGATATTCAGTCGTACTCATGCGTAGTGAAGGGATAGACGACGAATCCTGTCGAAGGACGTTGTATCAAACTTATTCAGGGGTACATGAAAGAGGCAACGGCAATACACCGTGAAAATCTCCAGAAAGCTAATTATTGATAATCTACATAGTCTCCAATCTTCAAGGCTTTCCTGGACAAGACGCAGTTGCCCAGCAAATGCAGGCAAAGAGCTTAAAACAACCTCCAATGCTCAAGAGTTTTCACCGTTTACTTATTTTATGACGCAAACAATTATGTCTTCCAAACAGATATGGAAATAATCGTTTTTGCGGCACCGCCTCGCATGTCGTCGTATATCGCATGCGGCCGCTGACTAGACAGGGGATGTGCATTTAGGCTTGCCTAAATATGGGCCGACAGCTGACGAACAGCTTTCCACTTCAATTTGAAGCCTGTTGATACAAAATACCACATGTTCCAAAAGAAAGCATTTTTTTTCCATTAATTTGTCATGGATTGGATGCACGATTGATTCTTTTTTTCGTCACACGATTGCGGCTTGTCGATACCTGACCCTTTCGAAATGCCAAACTTGCTTAAGACTTCTTTCGACCTCCCTCCTGATTTGTCCAAACCCGTCGCCCGGGCCTTGTGCCGTGTGTAACTTGACGGGACATATGATGTTTAATCAATATATATATTTGCTGTCATACCGACCATTTCTACACCTCTGCGTCTTTACAAGAAAATAAAGCTCGTACGCGAGGCGAAGTGGTCAACATTACTCGGTACTCATTGTCCTTTTTCCTAAAATTTAGTCCCGATACATCCCGTACCAGTGGTAGCGGCCCAATGAAGTGCATTACAACCGCACTAATCGTACTGCCATGTATCGTCAGTGGCTTTCTTGTTCCAGCTGTACCCAGCATCACCTTTTCGGATAGTCGTGCACCCACGCGCCTGTACGTAGGCTCAAATGCCAAAATTGGTGTCCCGCCCGACCTGGAAGGAAGACTCGATCCCAAGCGGTAAGCCCATCTTCTTAATCATTTGCAGCGCTGAACCATTCAAGCTTTGCCATTTTTTAACTGTAATGCGACTGTGACGGTCTACGTCCGTGTATGTGCTGATATATGGTCTTATACCTCGATACCCCTGGCTCGTTCCCATTATCGCAGGCACTGGGATGTCGTGATGAGTCTGAACGGCGAAACGAAGACAGTTTCCGTCAGTGAAGGCACCTCGCTTCTAGATGCCGCGGAAGAAGCCTTCGGCGACCCCCCTTGCATGTGTCGAAATGGGGTGTGTACAACCTGCGCTGCGGAAGTAACTCGAGGCGGACATGGGTCGTGGGTGGCGGCCATCGAATCCCTTTCACCAGAACAGCAAGAGAGCGGCTTTATCCTGTCTTGCCAAACATATCCGTGTGGCCCGGGACTGGAAGTTCGCCTCAACGCCCAGGAGGAAGTGTACGAGAGCCAGTACGCCAAGTATGAGAAGAAAGCTCACGAGGAATTGGAGAAAAAGAAAGGATTCAATATCTTTGCATGATAGGGCGGGCACGTCGCTCAACGACCGAGAAACCCAGGCGTCTTTCGCATGCGAAAGACTTGGCAATACATCTGAGAATGAAAACAAGGAGGAAAAGACAAGGTGTGCAATTCTTTCGGGGGGGGGAAAGAAGACACGAGCCAGACCGTCACAGATTTCGCTGACATGAAACATCCTCAAAGAGGCCGGGAAGCCCCTTCAGGAAAAAAATATCGAAGGGAAAAAATTAAAATTTTTGCAAACTCTCCTCAGAGTTCGATTAAGAGATGCCAAATGATGTCTTTGTCATGATTTTTATGCTATAATACAGACATGGCTCCCTAATACGCTTCACCACACTGTCTTATCAACCTCTCTGCAGCACCCTCTACTACCCCCTGTCCCTGTTCATCGCATCAACTTCCTCTGTAGGTGGAGTAAGCAAAAGGATTAATCAACAACGGCACATGGTAATGTTCCTCGGGACGTTCCACTTCAAATTCGATTGTTACACTTGGGTAGAAACTCTTGGTGTTGATGGCGCGAAAGTAAACCGCCACGTCAAATGTGATTTTATAGATGCCCGGTGACAAAGTGTGGGAAGATGGTAGCAAATCTTCGACCCTTCCATCTGCATTCGTCAGCCCTTCGCCAAGCAAGGTCCATGCAGCGTTTCCATTACCTATGCCATGCTCTCCTTGCTGCTCCAGACGAAGAGGCATTCCCTGCGCTGGCTTTCCCAGTGTGGTGTCAAGCACATGGGAAGTAATTGGACTGCGTTTTGGGCTCATTTTAGGGTTGCTGGTGACAGAAACAGAGGAGAGATGAGCAGCTAGAGCGGTGAGACGTGACGTCGCAGGCGTGGTCGAAGAAGCAGGCATACACTGCGTCCGTAGCCTGTCGAAAGAATGGTAGCCAATGCCACGTGTGAACAAATGCTGCAGGTGGAAGGAAAAACAATCGAAGAGGACTGTTCGAATCTTTTGGCCTATATGAATACAATGTCAGTTTGTCGATGCATAGAGCGATCGGGTTACATAGCTGGTATCAGAAGTGAGGGCTTGTTTATTACCGCCTTATGCAGCCTTGACTACAGAAATAAGGATGCGAAAGACAGAAAAACACACCAAAAGCCCACTGTCTGTCCAAATCTCCATGTAATTTCCAACAAATGCAATTTCCTTCTCCAAGACATGCGGCCAGAATTGACACAAACAATCGTTCAGCAACGCCGCAATGTCAACAACCTCCCGTGCCACCACGAGGGTTGCCCCGTATGTGCTATGCTCCCGCAGCCCAGTGGTCATTACAAACATCCATATTGTCATGAAGTTATAGTTACATGTGGGGCAAGCACATACGGGAGGAGAGAAAGCGGTGATTCAGGACTTGACGTTGCAATACAGACGACGGGAGGGAGTGTCAGACCGTCTACGAGTAGCTCGACGCGAAAACGATTTTCACTTGCCTCAACATGTGGCGCATATGGGCTCATGACAATGGAATACATCACATTCGGCATGGTAGGAGCACATTTGGTCGGCATCCCCCATTTTCTTGCTTCGGAAAATTTCCATTTTTTTATGCACGCTGTCTGCTCTTGGCTTCTTGTTCGTTGACAGGGACAACGAGCTCGTAATCAACACCACGCTTTTCAACTCCCAGGTAGCCGCTTGTTTGAGGGTAAAACCCACTTATGTGATGTGCCACAGATGTACAACGATAGAACATGACATAGTCTAGATGTTGTCTATGATTCCCTCCTTTTGACCTGGTTTTCTTGCTAGCTACGGGTTGAGGGAAAACCTCCTCTGGAGTCCAAAGCATGATGTCACATTCCCCCTTTTTATTTTACGTCCTCAATGATTTGGAGGGGGGAGGTGTCGACGACATTTTGCAACATGGTTTTAATCCTTTTCAGAGGAACTTATAGTTTATGTCCTGCATTCGAATGTTTTTCTACTTCACTTTCAAAACAGACGGGCGCCGCCGGCCTTATAATTCATTGACCCGCAGGATGGTTTCAATTAAGTTAAAAACCATACAAGGCCGCGAATTTTCGGTTGACGGTGTCGAGCTTTCCCAAACGGTACGGTCGTCGATCATAATGTAATGTAAACTTACGTAGGGGGAGATAATTGTCGTATCTCGGGCCATGTCTGCCTTATTTCAGGCTTCCTGAGGCAGAACTCTCACCCGCTCAAAACCCTGCCTTCGTCCATTTTCGAAGTTATGTTCTCCTTCCCGACATCTATGAATCCTTTATTCATTGGTGTCAATCATCTTTTGGAACTTCGTCGTTCTACTTTATTTCTTTATGGAAACAGATCAATGACCTGAAAGCTGCTGTGGAGGCATCCCCTCCTTCGGGAGAGGTCTTACCCGCGGATCGACTGAAGCTGATCCATCAAGGTAAGAGACATACACAGGCAAACACGGGAAAAGCAGTTGCTCGCGATTTTCGTGAGGTCGCGGACGGTCATTATGAAGGTGTTTAAGCCTTGATCCCCGCTTTAAGGGCACCTGCCTGCGAATCCTCCTCATTGCCCCCCACATCTTCCACACGAGTGTTGCTCAGCTCCTTTCCTACACCCTAAATCCTTGCTCCGTAGGCAAAGAACTGATCCAGGGTGATTCCACCCTCTCTGCGTACAACATCGCGGACAATGACCTGGTCATCGTAATGCTCACCCGCCACAAGCCGCCAGCTCCCTCGCCATCCGCCCCTGCGCCTGCTCCTCCCCCTCCTTCCCTCCCTCCCTCCCAACCTCCTTCAAATCCGCACGTGGAACAGCTGAAAGAGATGGGCTTTCCCGAGTCGCAGGTTACGGCGGCCCTCCGGGCAGCGCAAAACGATGCCGATCTGGCTGTTGAATTTCTTTTCAGTGGGAACATTCCTTCCTCTCCTGCCCCCTTGTCGGCCTTGGAATCCGCGGTAGGAGTGGAGAGGGATGCAGAAAGGGCTGCGGAGGAAGAGGCAGGAGCCGGGACGAATGCGACGGTGGTGGCGCAGTTATTAAGTCACCCGGAGATGGAACGTGTAAGTGGGCGGGGAGCGAGAAGAAGAAGGGAAGGGAGAAGAAAGCTAGCGAGGAAGCACACAAGCTTAAGTCCACGCAACAAATGTTCTATTCCCAATCTTGGTCTCCTAGATTCGCCGCGTTGTCAGGGAAAACCCGAGCGGGATGGAGAGCATGGTTGCTGCCCTGGCCGTCACCCACCCGGACCTCGTCCGTATCATTAATGAGGACCCTGCTAGCTTTTGGGCAGCCTTGGAGGAGAATGAAGAGGGGATGGAGGAAGACGAAGGGGAAGAGGAGGAGGCGGGGGTGTTGGGAGCTCTGGAGTTGTCGGAAGCAGATGAGGCTGCCATCGCGCGTTTGATGGAGATGGGCTTCGGTAGGGAACAAGTAGTGGAAGCTTATATCTTGTCCGGGAAGGAAGAAAACGCGGCGGTCAATTTGCTCTTGGGAGGATGAAGTTTTCAGGGGGGCAGGGTAGAGTGGGAGGGAGCAAGGGGAGGGTCGGGGGGGGGCATGGTGGGCGATGAACCCAACACGGGGGAGGCAAGATCAAGGAGGTTGATGATGCAAAGAAGATTGTGCGATGCAAGTACATTAAAACTTGTTGTGATACAATATTTTATCCACACGTGCGTGGCACATCCAATGTGTGGGAGCACCTTTAAAAATGCGTCGAGGAGTGTTCGGAACCGGTATTGATGTTCTCTGGGACAAGAACCCGTACTTTCAACAGAGCACAATTTTTTGCTTGAATGTGAGGTCATTGAATGTATCGATCTGAGGTTGTTGCAAGGAAAGTCCCCTATGATTGAAGGCGGGAATGTAGCAATATTGAGCGTAGCTTTGGAGCTGAGATATATTTAGTTTGGGGTTGACTGATAAAATCCTCCATTGGATAAATGGTAGAAATTTTAGCCGGGAGCAGCACAATCTTGGCGTCGCTTGAGGTGGCTGCTCCCCAGCGCTCATTGTCTTTTGATTGTTGCTGTAATTTACCTTTCACCACATGAACTAGTCTCCTGAACAGTACATCATCGATAAATTCGAGCCTCTGCCTTCGTGGACGTGGTTTTTAATTTTTGTGCAATGTTTGTAAAAGGCTGTTGAACTCTGTGGTATTGGCCTTTCATTGGAACAAGTTCATGTACATGTTTTCTTTCTGACACGCCTAGCGCGTTCTCAAGTTGTGACGTCACGTCTTGGTACAAGCTAGTAGCTACCCCCGAAAAGGACACGTTCCCGACACGTGTGACACGATATACCGGCACTTCCCTCCCTAATAATATGATTCAGTCACGTTCTTTCACTAGAACATCAAATTTTGTTGCATATGCTGTATTTAGTCGTTTTCCCACTTTCTGGCTGCAGAAATTTGGAAGTTGCTTTTCGCAGTGACCTGCTTACGTTCCCACTTTCTTACCGCACCCTTACTTCGCACTATTTTGCACAGTTAAAGTCCGAGATATGCCTCATAAACGGATTTTCCTTAATTTTTTATATAGTTTGCCGGTCATAGTTCTGTTTTACTTTACGGATGCTGCTGTACAACAGAATGGGACGACTTCAAGGGCGGATGCCTCTTGCAAGTCAAAGAAAGATTATGTAAATGGCACTGCACATCTTACTTTATGCCTGCAAGGCCGTAAGGTTTGGAAAGAACGTCACAATAACGCTCGTACTACACAGGTTTATGCGACCATCAGCAATACGGGTGACTCCCAAGTTTGTGATCTTCAGGTGGAAATCGATGACATGGAAAAAGCTCTGCGGTGGTGGCCGACGTGGTTTAACACGACAGTATACCCGTACTTTGCCTTCTCTCCTGAACAAACAGTATCGGTTGGGGCTGTTATTCCCAAACGGAAAGGCTTTCCCGAAATTCGTATCCGGCAAATGCGTCCATGTGATGACGAATCGCCGCCATTGAATGACGAAGATGTCGCCCTTGTCTCTCAAACCACTCCAACAACAACTGTGAACATGGGGCCAGGAACAGCCACACCAAGTAGTAACACAACACCTTCCGTGTCAGGATTAATAGTCCCCCCCACCCCTCCTTTATCAGCGTCTGACGTGCCCCCGGCGATGGATTTGCCACCTGCCCCGCTGTCACCACCCATCCCTCCTCAACCTGTAGCACCGGTCCCCCCGCCTTCCGTGCCTGAAAAACATGCCGTATACATGCAGCCACCAAAATCCTCTCGCGTAAATGGGAAAAGTCGAAATTTGGTAGAAGCTGCCTCCATTGCCGCCGACCAATTACCAGGCTCACAAGAGGTCTCCCCCCTTCCACCTTCTCCAATGGAGGCGCCTGGTGCGACAGAAGCAGAGGATGCCAAGCCCACCAACGAGATCGCAGCACCTACAACTAGCACATCTGATGTGAACCCCGTTGATACGTTGGCAGGGGCAGGAGAGGAGGACGAGGAAGGCGACGAGGACGTACCCTCCAACCTCAAAGGAAAGAAAAAATGCGAAGTGCAGACAAGCTCCCAGGGACACCGGGTACGGTGGTGCGTGGATCTCTCCCCAAAAGTATGGAGGGAGCGAAAACGAAAACGGCGGTATGTCAGGGTAGTCGGGGAAATTGCCAACCTGGAAAGGGACGTTTCCATCTGCAACATTCAACTTTGGCTCGAAGCGAATAAATCCGCCGTTTCGACCTGGCCCGAGTGGTGGCCGAACAGTAAGGATGAGGCGTTGGACCCAGGAAATTCTTATGTGGTGGGAGCCAATGTCCGGCGCAAGAAAGGCTTCCCCAAAATCAAATTGGTCTCGTTTGACGAGTGTCGGGACCTCGGCGCTCTCCCTGATGGTGCGGCCTCTACAGACGAGGTTCAATTCGACAGTGTTGAAGACCAGGAAAATAGGGACAGTGAGGACAACCCGACCGAGCGACGTCCGGGGCAGGTTGGGGAGGGAGAACAGCTGGAGCAACAGCAATGGTCCAGTGGGACTGGTGCTTCGGCCGGGGCAGCCGGCCACAACGACAATGGGAACGAATGGAACAACAATAGTAGTGATGGCCACGATACTTATCAGGGTAACAGTGGAGGCAATGACGGTGGGGGTGGTGATAATGCCGCGGGCAACGGTGGTAACGGAAACCAATGGGACAACAACAATGGCGGCGGCAACTAAAATAACAGAGTGGTAAAGCCGGCCAAGGCAAATGAATAGGATATCAGAACGAGAAAAGGGACAGCAGATGTCAGACTATGTTCGCGGCCCAGCATGAGCATTAATATGGATTGGTAGACGGTGCAGAAAAGCGTCAGCAATGCAATAAAGTGCGGAGGAGGCAGTCGAACGACTTTGGAATGTGAGATATGGAAGGCAATTGTACCGTTGGCTTGTGCCTGGGAATGGAGCACAGACTTAATATAGATGTGCGGCTCTCACGACGCATTGGCCAGTAAAGTAGCAACTTAGCAATGTGGGACTTTTCCTCGCAAACTGACCTTACGAAACTACGCAAAACTAAAAGAAGAACAATTTCGCAAACACAACAATTATTACGCTTATTTGATCTCAAAGACACAATCAAATAGAGAGAGGGACCTTTTTTGAAAGCGGCACCCCGCTTCTCTACCCCGTAACTTAGCAGCTTATTCCTCTCTTTCCCCACATCCACATTCTTGCCTGGTCCAGATGTACAAAATACATTTGCATTTAATCGCTGAAAGCTGGATCAAATTCGTCCCTAGATCTCCCAATAATTGAAGTCCTCACGCAATCCGATCGAGAAAATATCAAGCACGTCGCAAGCCTCGCCGAGTCCCCATACCCGTCTCTGAACTTGCCGGCGAAGACGATGATAGCCGGGAGGAAAGTGGGGAACCGACGGATGCAACCTCTTGAGCTGCCATCTCAGCCTCCCTTTTCTTGCTTTCCACCACCTGCATCGTCTCTTTCCCATGCACGGTCGAGCGAGGGAGGAAGTATGCTGGTGCGTTAGCACCCCTACGAGACTCTCCCTCCGTCGCAATCAATTTGTTCACGGCAGGATAACGTTGCAAACCCATGTAGTCCGCGTCGCTGGCCACCTCTGCCGGAGTTGGCGGCACCCGTCGAATGACCATGCCTACGTTATGTACAAAGAGCTTGGGCCGGACATCGACAGCCATGACGGGGACGGCCTGTCGCAAATCCAAATGCACGTATCGCATTTGCTGCACCGGTGTCAAATCGTCCAAGGCACCCACCTTCACAAAAGAGGTGTCGAACACGAATTTCTCCCCGGCCCCGGGGTATGTCCGTGCCACTGCTTCGTCTTGCACTTCTGCCATGATCGAGTCTCCCACCGTCTCCTGCCCCTGAAAGTTCACCCGGATTTCTCCACCCAAGGGAATGCTCGGCAAATTCTCGGGGGCGGCAAGCGTCAACGTCACATCAAAAAAGTAGAGCGTGTTCAACAACGCTTGGTCTGCTTCTTTGATGCCAGATACCATGGGGGTGACCCTTCCAATCCCATCATTTCCATAGCTTACCGGAAATGGGTTCCCCACGTACGTCAACAGGGCCTGGGAGCAGTTCACCATTACTTCCGCGCCAGCGACGCGCCAGAGCTGTGCATTTAGGACAGGGGGCAGGAGCATGGTGCCTTCCACTTGTTCCACGTTACCGGGCACTTTCCCTTGGAAAATATGCAGGCGGGGAGGAGCAGACAAATCCGGCCCCGACGGGTTCAGAATGGCCGGAGAGTTCTGAAGTGGATTCGGTTTGTTCAGGTCGGTGTTAGTGCCTGCAGTAGCAGCCACGTTGGCAACGGCGGCAGCAGATGGAGAGGTGGGAGTTGCGGGTTGAGCCCGTTCTACCACCACCGGTTTGTCTTTGTCGGGAACCTCTTGACCTTCTGGAACGATGACAGCTAAGCCCGCGGGGGTCTCAACAGCTTGCAAGCTCCTTTCCGTCCCTGCGACCGTCGGTCCTTTTCCTTTCTGTCCGCTTCTCGGGCTGCGTTCAGCCTCCCTCAGGCGCAGGTAGTACTCTTCTTGCTCAGCCGCCAGGTCGGGGGGAACGTAAATAGTCTGGCCCATGATAACGGCATGAAAATCCTGAGAGTCCAAGGCTAGGTGGAGGGTCCCTTCCTTGTATTCCTCATCCACGTGCACATGCTGCCCTTCCAAAGACGCTAAATGCGCGAGCGTCGCAGCCTGGTTACCCACGGCCTGTGTGGTCACATCCCCCGCAGAGGCAAACCCTTGCTGTCCGCCCAAGCTGCTGCCTTTCCCGCAGCGCAGCGAGCCATCGGCACCGACCTCGCAACCCATGCCAAATCCCTGCCCGCCTCCATCTCCACCTCCGATGCCGAATTTGACCGTCCCATCATTCATGACGTCAGCGCCAACCCCCATGTTTATCCCAATGGGTGTCTCCACTGACATGCCGCATCCGTACAGATGGCCATTTTCGGCATTTTTCACGTTACAGCCTTTGTTGACCCGACTCCCTACCGCGCTGTATGTCTCTCCAAAATTAAGAGAAGGGTCATCGCGTAGGCCAAGCGGGTCCTGAGGTGTGGAGGAGTCGGGTAGTTGGCCATACTCGATGTCCCCTGTGGCAGATGAGTCGATAGAGGTTGTCAGTCTATATTTTGCTGCTCTAAAGCAGAGCATTGCTTGTGTTTATAGAGAAGATTTTTAAAAAGCGACATCTAATTGAAACAATGAAGATGGAGGTCTAATGTATTTACATGGAAGGGGGGCTTATAATTCAGGTCGAGTTAAGGCACCACTCATCGGCCGCAACTGGACGTGATAATTGATTATAATCGCTCTTATTTTGTATTTGCTTCAGTTGGCTGATCAAAACTTTCAAACACGTGACAGAAATTGGGTAACGGGAATTATAGAAGAGTTGATACACGTCGACGAGAAAGCATCAGCACCAACAATGTCCACCTGAAAAAGTATACTCTTACCTTCCACACACGATGCGAATAGAAGAAGTGTAGTCAATGCTGCACCTAAGGAGAGCACTGAACGACGCATTTTACCAAAATCGTGAATTGCCGGGAGTATCTACTCAGCCAAGGAAGGGTTCACCGCGACGTGGTGCTTGGTGCAGGGCAGAAATTACTCGCTCGAGTTTTAATTGCTTTCTCAGCCTTGATGTAAAAGAAAACATTGTGTCAGTAGTTGTCATAATTGTGATTTGAAGCCAAAACCCGTAGAAAATGCTTACGTGGACTATCTCCACAAGCATGATGGGAAAAGCCGAAGCGATCTCTCCGAGGCTTCTGGTCAAAACCTAGCAGGGCATCGCAAGAAATTTGAAAATTTGAAAAATTGAAACCGATCCCGGCTTACAATTGCTGATTAGACGAACCTGGAAATGAAAAGAATTGAAATATTTGAGTCATAAGTACCAATAATTACTTATTAACAGAATAAAGCTCAACAGAAAAGAATGACACCACCGCCCACATTGCAGGGTATCTAGTAAAAGTCTTGTACGAGGAGCACCCCAAAAAAGTAAGTAGGCACGTTTTTGAAAATTTTTTCCTTGTCATTAAGTATCTTGCTGCAACTCTTCGGTATCAAATTCATGTTCTTGAAAGCGCCACGGATAACCTTCATGTACACACACCAATTTAAGACATTTCCGATTTCTTTCATGCTGGTTCACAGATGAATTTTGGATCACTATTGGTTCCCACACCATGATATGCAGCTTCTTTTTGAAACTCACCACCTCCTTGAAAACACGTTGTGTATTGCAAGCGTCTTCCACATCCTTTTCGCTTTAAGACATCCTTAGCTCAGTTTCATATTTTCACAGACCTACACGGACACTGCTCGGAGCCTCCACGACGGGCACTCCTGCCTGACCGCTCTTTCCCTGAATTTGTCCCTTTGCTTTCTTTTCGCCCTTCATCTTATTCTTCTTTCCTTTTTGCATCTCTTCGGGCGACAAGACTCGCTGAAATTTGGGTCTCTTCAAAGCAAGCATCAAGTATGTTAAAAGATAGGAGACTCCTGCCAATGCACTTTGTCGAACGACTGCACGTGTCACCGTTGACTCGTGAAAGTTCAGCCTTTGCAAAACTTGCTCTCCCTTTGCCACCTGAGGAGGTCCTGTGGGACAAGAAGGGAGAATAACCCCAAAGGATGGATAATGAATACTATGTTTGGGAAATAAAGCTGATAGCGAGACTGAGAGAGCTGCACATGTCGTCAAATCGACTCTACACCCTACTCCCTGATTTCCAGCCTTCCCATCTTTTTCATCTTTCTTCTTCTCAATTTACCAGGGCCCAGCCGTTTCTCTTGCTCGAATTCAAGTCCTTGAAATTCGTTGATGCAGAGAGCCTCAAAAGCATACTTAATCAACGACACCTGTTCAAAAATGAAGGTCGGGAGAAAAGGTAGGAGACAATGAAAAGATTAGTTAGAAGATCTCTTTCTGCTCCATGTTCGAGAGAGACACAAAGCAGAATATGGAGTGAAAGGAGACTGACGATCAAAATAGGATAAAAGACACGTCCCCTCGAGCTGTACGTGCAAAAGCCAATATGAACTTCCACTTCACACCCATCCTCCTCTCCCCACCACTTCTTCTTTCTCTCTTTTTTCTTGTCTCTTAATCCCCTTTCCCCTCCGTTTCTCTCCACGTACGTCTTGAATCCAACGCAAGGCCACAGGGACCGATTTTTCGTTTACATAGTAACCTAAGGTATAACAAATCAACAGTTACGGGGATAAAAAATGGGAGATAGAGTCAGAATTGCCAGAAGGACGTGTGGTGGAAGAGAGTGGTCGAGACCCGCCGTGTCGAAATGACGTGGTAATAAAGATGCAGGCATCTTGACATATTTTTTGGGGGGGAGGGGGAGAAAGAGAAAGAAAAAAAAATATTCTTACCCCCTAACACAATGAACAGGACCATCACTGCAGGCGCCACAGCCAAACCAGCATCTACGCTGGGCACGAGGGTGCCGACAAACATTCCAAAGCCGGCGGCGGCGTAAGACTCAATGATGAGGACTCCCAGAAAAGTCAGGAATTTTCGAGTGGTCATTTGGAGGCCTGCGAGGGTGACGAAAGAGGAAAATAATGATGCGCCAAGGATATAAACGGCCTTATAACGCAATTTTGATTCGAGACAGAACCTGATCGAGCGGATTGTATCCTTTAAATCAGATAGAGGCTAGCTAACGGCCCAAAACCAGGGCAAAAGGCGACCGGAATCAGAAAGGGAGGGAGGCAGGGAGGATGTGGAAAAAAAATACACGCACAAACACCAACCTGCTAAGGGGTACATGATCCCCCCAAAAAGGCAAGGGAAAAGAGCAGTAACAGGGAGCTCCGCGGCAAGTTTGCTTATAAAGTAGGGACCTGGCCCATAGCTGGAGCCTTTCCCACTGCTCCTTTCCCGCGCCACAATCAGGCGTTCCTTGATGAATACCTGCGGGAAGATCAGAAAAAGAAGGCCAGGCTCAATAAATGGGAAGGAAAAGATACCATAAAATCATTCCAGGCATCGTCCGCCCGTAGGAAGAAGGGAAGAGGAAAAGAAAGGGCAGAAAGTGAAACAGAGACAGCAAGTGGTCATCAACGCAGCCGTCGAGGAAACAGCAATGGCCCGCAAATCTTATCTCCATGCAGTTTCCACGCACCGTGATGGTTTTGATCAGACTGCTCATCGCGGCATTGATGGCGGCCACCTGGAGTAAGCCCATGCGGTCTTGCACCGAGCTTTGCCCCCGCCCCATTTGGAAGAAGAGAGTCCCAAACACCAACGCACTGAAGATATTCGACGCCGCCCTGGCCATGTTCGCGCCCGTGGACCTGGTAATTTGCCGCCAGGACCGGGTGAAAAGGAGACGGCATTGCTCAAAGCGTCCCGGGCGCTGAAGACGGGTGCCGGTGGATTTTACTACCAAGCCCCCTCCGTCGGGGGAGGATGACGTGGACGACAGGGCGTGGGCGTGCCGGGAGCTTTGGATGGAGGAGAGGAGGGACGGAAGGCGGCCCCGGTGGGAAGCAAGAAGGGCCGCCACGCGTGTCCGGGAGAGGACTTCGGATTCGGAGGTCGTGTAGTCGACCGATACTGGTGTTATCGGGAGGGAGGGAGGAGGGGAAGGAGGAAGGAAAGGAGGGAGGGAGGGGAAAGGTGGATGGCGGAGAAGAAAAGAATAAAGCCCACGGGGGAATCAAATGGTCATGATGGAAGAGCACAGAGCCACGCAATTGAACAAATCTTCTCGTACGATCGACATCACCCAAGAACGGCGAGGGACCGGAGCGGGAGAAAACCAACGATCCATCCGCTCATTCTGACCCGGGAACACACACTTATAGCACGAGCGACGCCATCCGTCGATAGTATACCTACCTAGATCCAGCACATGTTCTGCCGGATTGAAGTTTTTCGGGCAAGGATAGCCCAAGGAAGCGAAGTACGGAACCATCTTGGCCGCCTCGCCTGCGTACACTACCTCTCCTTCTGTCATGAGCACGACGTCGTCGAAGAGGGTGAAAATGGAGGAGCGGGGTTGATGGATGGAGATGACGACCGTGTGTCCGCCTCGGGTGGCCAAGTCCTTCAAGTTTTCCATCACTCGGAGGGACTGGTAGGAGTCTAGCCCGCCTGAAAGGGAGGAGGAAAGAGAAGAAGAGGGTGAAGATGAGTGAGGAAATAAAAATCCAAACAACAAAAGGGAAATATGGAAAATATTGGCTGGAAGGCTGCCTTATGGGAAGAGCGAAAAAAGCAAAAATGGTGCTAGGGGTGAGAAGGATGTTGGGAGGAGAGAGAGGAGGTCGCGTCCCGAGAGCTCGTACAGGAAAGACACCCGGAGGATAAAAACAGAATGGGATACATTGATAATCCCTTCCTCTTTGATGACTGTGTACCCTTCCTCCCTCCCTTTCTTCCTGTGCTTACTCGTCGGCTCGTCCGCGAATATGAGGGAGGGACTCCCTAGTAGTTCACACGCCAAGGAGAGCCGCTTCTTCTCCCCTCCACTAATCCCCCTGACCTTGTCGTCTCCAACGATCGTGTCCGCGGCTTTCGCCAGTCCCAAGCGTTTGAGAAGCCGATCGACCAGGCTTGTTTTCTCCCGCAGGGTCAACGAGGGAGGGAGGCGGAGGCGAGCAGCCATGAGCAAAGTCTCTCGCACAGTCAGTTGGGAATAAAACAAGTCTTGCTGACGGACGTAGGCCTGGGTGTAGTCAACGCTGGAGGAGAAGGAGGAAGATGGGGAGGCAGAAAGCAGTTGGCCGTTAACATAGAGCCGTCCGGACAGGGTGAGGGCATTGGAGGCGGGGACCTGCCCGGCCAACACATTGAGCAATGTGGTTTTCCCCGACCCGCTAGGCCCCAAAATCGCAAGAAGTCGGCCAGGTTCTGCGTGGCCCGTAACCTGTGTGGGAAATTATGCAGTTCAACGATCCGGGGCGGTTAGATGCGTGAGCATGGACGGAGGGACTTGGCTTCTTGGAAACCACTAGGTGAAGGTGTCTGCCGTAACTCGTCCTCGACCAGGATTCTCGTTTTTTGATGACCGACACGACGTCATCTTGAAACGAGATCGACTTATCTGAGATCCTGAATGGGAAAAATACCTGAGAAAGAAGATTTTTGCTGCCTTCCTCTGTCTTGACTTGCAACTTGCAGGTTATTCCTTCCCAATCCAACCGCACAGGAGATACGCGTTCATGCGACGCTGCCGACAAAGCAGTGTTCGAGTTGCCTTGCCACCAATATCCCCCGTGCGTGAATGGGAGAAGAAGAGCGAGCAGAGTGACGGCAAGCAGACCGGGAAGCTTCACAGCGGAAAGGAGGGGGACATGGTGGGGAGGTCGAAAAGGTGGCTGAAGTTGCCCTTTCGTAACCCTTGGACACATAGTGCAATTTCAAAGGTCCGTACTAGGTGCGTAGAAAAGAAAAATGTTCGATGCTTGTGAAACGTTGGGCTTTAATTCTCCGTCGTTACTCTAAATGGATCATATAATTATAAGTAGCCCTGTCATATGTCACTTGTCAGGTACAGGTACCTGATGCTTCAATACACAGCCGAGTGGATATTTTGTCTTGCAAGTACCGCAGAGTGCCTGCATCAAGATTTATATGCGCACTCTTCATAAGACGAAGGATATGAGCTTTTTAAAGACTCTTGTATCAGTGTGTTGTCGGCCTCGACACTATCTGGCCTTTAGAACCTCCGGGTATGCTCAAGAGTAATGTATTCATCCACACGCCATTTTAATGAAGTGGACGAGCCCAAGCATCGACCTACAGGGAAAGGGAAAGATATCGATCTTGTTAACCGAAGCATAATTCAGTTGCGTGTAATCAATCAGACGAAAGACTGGTGCTGCAATGATGTCTGTTTCCATGTACGATTTGACTTGGCTAGGTAAGATGACCCGCTTCAAAACTCATCACTGGACGTTTTTTCTGCTTAATCTAGATTAAACTCAAAATAGATAAATATCTCGCTGCAGATGAAATCGTTTTGACAATCAGATATATCTGCTATCCGAAATTTTCGATCCTTCATCCACACAAAAGATATTTTGGAAGTGGCTTACCACCTTGCTACGTTAATACAAAAGAGCAATTTGAAATCGGTCATGAAATGTGTCCTTTGTTCAAGATTGCATGTCGTATACATGGGACTTTTTTGTTCATGCCGCATTGCACAGATCACACAAGCAAAATTGAGAAGTCTTAATGAAAACGAAACATCAAGTGAAAAAACACTCAGAAATTGAGTTTCAGCTGGACGTGAGAAGTAGCACGAAACAACTTGTTGAAAATTGTGAGGGATAGCGAAGGCATCGAGGTTACAATGTCAGGCAAAGATGACAACACGAGTCTCAATGCTGTCATATGATTATCAAAATGCCCATAAGCAACTTCCTTGACGTGCTGCACAAACTTCCTGACTTCCATGATGGAAGGAAAAATATATTGCTGGCTAGAGGGGTCAAGGGCCGTTCGAGCTAAAAAATATCATACCTGGGAAGAACGCATTTTTTAATATAGTAGTCAGCAATCCCATTTGTCTGAACAACAGCTTAGATCACGGTCTACTCCGATATTCTCGACAAAATTATTATCGGGGTTGACCGGGAGGGTAATGAGAACAAGCATGTAGTATTAAAGACCATGAAACTTTCTCGGTAGATTGTCAAGATGGTTTTCCAGAATTTCTCATATATGCGTGTACTACATTTTTGCCAATAATTGGGGATTTTGAAATGCCGCCCCCCCCCCGGCAATTAAGGTCTAAATTTGTAGATAGTCTTTGCCCGTATCAACATTTCCCATCATTAAGCATGGGAAAATCGACACTGACATGCATATAGCATTTTTCCAGCGTAGGAGAGATATAGTTATGACTGGAAAAATTATGCTTGTGCGTTTTATTCGTACCGCAATGGGTACCTATTTCATCGCCCTAAGGCACAAATACAGGAGACGACGAAAGGAAGGATTCAAGCATGCAAGATGGCCCAGGCTTGCCCTCGACTCGTCCATGCTCCTCAAGCTACAGGCCAACAATCTCCATTACCGGCAAGAAATAATATTCCATTACACACACACACAAATACATCAACATGTTAGAGATGGATGGTCTCTTGGAGTACTACGGAGGCCGAAGAGGAGCGATTTCGCGCAATGCATCTCATCAAATTTTCAAATTCAATTTTCCGTTAGGTAAACGCGCTTCGGCGGTTGAGAAGGCCAGTGCCCCTCGCGCCCTATGTCCAACCCACGGCCTGACGCACCGTAGAAGATAACGTCGAAGCCGTATACAAAGTTCTGTAAAAAAGTAAATTGGTCGGTTTCATTTCAGGTCGCGGTCGTGAAAGGATCGTTTTTAATAGCTCTCAATTTCGAGTCTTGTAGTAGATGGCGTAGTCGTATGTTCTCTCAGAATTGTGCTGGCTGTCTTGAACCCTCTTTCATTGCCATTTGCCTTACATGAACTTATTACGTAGAGTTAATCATTATTTATTGAACCAGAGCACCCTGTAGTAACCAGGACGTGCGGGAAAAAAAGAGGTTACGGAAGGAGGGCGATCAAAAAAAACTTTACAGCTCGCTCCCGTCCTTCCATCCTCACCTAACGCCTACGTTAAACAAAGTTCCCTCTGCCGTCACCATCCATCTAATCATTACGCATCCAACACACAGCTCTTAGTGGAGAAATTCGCCGTGGGTGTATCTTGCTCCTTTTGTAGATTCCTCTCCTGAGCGTCGCCCTTCGACGTGTCTGCGGGTCCATTGCAAGCAGGCGCTTCGGAAAACAGGGGGTACTACAAGAGTAGGGCAAACAACCTGCTTCGCAACCACAGAGTAGCGTCCACTGGAATTGCCAAGCCGAGACGGGAGTCATGAAAGGGAGCCCGTCCCTCTTGAGTCCCGCACGCCTGAAGGCGGCATTTAGGTGGCCTGGCGGGTCTAAAAAATCCAAGAACGGATTTCCCGGCTCACCTAACAGCAGCAGCCCAATCAGCAGCCCATCCACTTTCGACATGGAAGGTCCAAACAGCGGGAGAAGCATTGAAGAGCCTTTGACTCCAAGGTACGTGTGCAATGCCTGAGGAAGTCCGTACTGATTTTGGAGGGAGTGTGCGTCGAGAATGCAGCGGATACATAGCTAGCTACCTGAATGTATATAGAACTCTGCATTAACGCATAAACACGCGCCATATTTGGCCTCCTTCCAGCCGGCTCGGGAGGTGCATGGATAACTAAATGTCCACACGATAATCTCACCCACCCACCCACCCGCATACATACACACACACAAACGCACACACAGCCCCAGAGGTTTGGTCAACGCAAAACTTTTGCCTGAGTCGTATTCCGAAAGAGAAGGCGAGGCAGAGGCCTGCGGAGGCCTCGGCTGGGACGCACCAGGCTTCTCACCTCAAGCTCGTGGAAAGGAAGGAGCGATCGTCGAGATGGAGGAGGACGACGCGGAGATGGAAAAAGGGATAGCCGAAGGGAAGAAAGAGGCAGAAGGAAGGGAGGCGCTGGAGGAAGAAGGAAAAGAGGAGGGGGAGGGCGGGGAGGAGGACATCCTCTGCGTCCTGGATGTGGCTTACGGGGAAGGGGCAGTGGATCGGATCTCTTTGAAGGAGGGGGATGACCCCGCCTTGTTGGCCACGGCTTTTCGAGCGAAGCATGGTTTGGGCACTGAGAGCGTGAATATTTTGAGCGAGGTGATTGCCCGAACCATGAAAGAGCACCAGGAAGGGGAGGTGGAGGCCGGGGAAGCGGGGGAGGGAGGGAAGGAGGGGGTGGAGGAGGAAGAAGGCGGATGGACAGGGGAAAAGGAGCAAG
>Ga0102934_1000513_pt1 | contig 26123 bp, 17 predicted proteins | sample SalPonR2_A_D1_MG_FD_78175 | JGI IMG/M metagenome (GOLD analysis project Ga0102934, IMG submission 78175) | Salt pond soil microbial communities from South San Francisco under conditions of wetland restoration - Salt Pond MetaG R2_A_D1_MG | ecosystem: Environmental > Aquatic > Marine > Intertidal... | reverse complement strand
GCCTACTTCAGAGAAAGTTCCTCCCGGGTCGTGCGGACCCTTCTCAAAGATGAAGTGCTAAAACAATGCTTGGAAGGCCGGTACTGGGAGGAGTCCGCCCGAGAGAATGTCTTCAGCGCCAGTTTTCAGGTGGACGATCCCCGGTTCGTGCCTGATGAGGACCGTTGCTCGCTCCAACCCCAGCAGAAAGTGGACGTGGACATGCTCGCCCGCTACTACCCGTACTCAGCCTACGCCGAACGTCGGCCCAAGTACGCTGATCGCTACAGCATGGCCGCGGACCTGGCGCCGGAGGAGCGGGGCACGGGGGGAGGGGAGCCTCTCGTCGACGTGCGGTGGATGGCCCGGAGGCTGCCCAATGCCCGCTACCAACGCCTTTATTTCTTCCCGGCGGAGCGTCGTACGGCGGCGAACAAGGCGGAGCTGGAGATGTGCGGAAAGCAGTGGCGCGAGCGTGTTCACGTGACTCTCTTCATCAAAAAGTGGGACTTCGCGGTCTCGAACAACAAACTAAACGTCCAGGGGGATTTCGGAGACTTGCTCAAGAACCCTCGGCGGTGCATTTCCACGGAGCCGCGCGACTTGCCCGCCAAATTTTTGGAGTGGGTGCAGCACTGTCACAAAAAGTACGACCGCGAGAACGTGATGGAGGCTCCCTACGCGCCGGGTCAGCTACCTCCGGAGGCCTCGAAGCGGCCCGGGGTCCTGTACTTTCAACGCGTGCGGTTTGGGAGCAATGAGAACAGTACTTGGCGCAAGGATGAAGTCGTTTGGATTCCTGTGGGCGAGAATTCTCCGAGAAGTTCAGCGACGCGTGCAGGACGGGGAGGAGCCAAGCGGGGGAGGGGAAGAAACGGCCGCTCACCGTCCCTTGCCTTGACCAGAGGGGGGACGGCGGCGGCTCTAGAGGGGTACGTGGTGCGCATCAGTCACTTCGAGGTGGACGAAGGGGACGATTTGCACATGGCCACGACCGCCCGCGCCTACTACACGCGCTTGCCCCCGGACGTGTTCGGCGCCGCCTGCGCGGGATGGGAGAGCGTCTCCAGCCTGGACCCCCGGGCATGCAAGCTCCAGGCAGAGGAGGTGGCAGCGCTCGAAAAGGAAGTCCGCAGCCGACTGGCACACGGGATTGACGTCTACTCCTGGGATGGTTCTAATCCCGAAAGCAAGCAAAAGATGCCTCAGTCGGTGGAGTGGGTGGCGGGGGACTCGGAGGGCGCACTCCAATACGGGAATCTGCTTGTGATGGTGCGAGACCAACAGGGACTTGCCCTTTCGGAGCACATTGCGATAATCAAGGGCATGTACAGTGCCCGTTTGAAGATGACGCGGAAGGGGGAGGGTGGAAGTCATGCAGTGGAGGTCGTGGCAAGGACAGAGAGCAAAACCATTGATGTGGATGGCCCCTGCTACGCCTTCCAACTCCCCCGTCCCCTCTCCTCCGGGCGCTATCTGCTGGACTTTTCAGTGACGGGATCACTGCCATCCTGTGCCTCTGTGGAGGCGGATGCCTTCCATGTCTTGATAACCGAGGAACCACCTGGAGAGCCCACAGAGGCAGAGCTGACGGGATTACGCCCAGGCTCAAGGAGCGTCTGCCTTTCCGTCTCGGAGGAGATGCCATTACCAGCCTTCAGCGTCGTCTTCAAGGACCCTCGACAACGTCCCACCTGGGCCAGTCAAGTTATCCTTTCCTTGTGTTTGAAGAACGAGAATTTCGGTTTGGAGTACCGTGGGAAAGCAGGCGTGCTGGCGCAAGGGCGGGCATCTCCGGGGGCGGTCAGCTCCTCCTCTCCCTCGACAGACGATGCTGTCGCCACCATCCAAAAGGATACACGTAACACTGAAGCAATGGCACGAAATTCTTCCGCCTCCGTCACTGTGCACTTCACCATGGAGGCCGGCGCGGTCGAGAAAGGGCTTTGTTTTGAGGCTGGAGACTGGGTATTGATTCCCGACCTTGGCAGAAGTCCGCTGCTTGGAGCAGAATTTCCGGATACCTTAACGGAGGCCATAACCCTGACTGTGATCGAGGCGGGGGAAAAAATGGTAGACCAGCGCTTCGAAAGGGAGCTCGTGATTGAGCCAGGGTTACCCGTGTCCTTACAATTGGTAGAGCCGGTGCTCGCGGGGAATGCACGCGAGACCACCCCCGAGACCGCAATCAAGATGGCAAGCGACGCGCAGGCCCTCCCAGCTCTGCGGTTCAAAGTACTGGATTTGGGGGGTAACGTGACGGCCCCGGACCGAGGGCAGCGCTGGACGGCGGTGGTGGAAATGGAGGAGGAAGGGGTGCGCCTCATCGAACCCTCCTCCCGCCGGGGGGACTCTGGCTGGAAGATCAGCCCCTCGGGGGAGCTCTTACTGGACCGGGTCTCTCTGGAAGTAGACTTCAGGCCGCAAGACAAAGGCAAGCGCCTGGTTATGCTGGAGGTGATAGGCATGGCGGGGGACGAAACCTTCGTGGCCTCTCCCGTCCATGTGCTGGTGGAAGCGCAGAGAGACGTCCCGAGGCGTGCCTGGCTAGAGCTGAGGGGGGAGGGGCTTGTGAAGGGCCCTGTCATGGACTCGTCAATCGTGCAAGCGGGTGAGGAGGAAGAGGTGCAGGATGAGGACGACAAGGAGGGCGGGAATGTAGCCTCGAGAGGCGATGCAGTGGTCCACGTGAAGCCGGAGCGCCGGACAAAGATGTGGATGCCAGCGGGTGAGTCCACTCTGAGCCCCAGGGTCGTGGTGGCAGACATTCTGGGCGAGGCCATCGACTCCGCCAAAGTACATCTTAGGCTTCTAGCCACCTGCTCGTCCTGGGCGCGCTCCGAGACGGTTCAGGACTCTGGCGAACTCCCTGGCATTCCCGGCCCCACCGATAAGGTCGTCAAGCTCCAAGTGCAGGTTTTCCACGCCAAGCAGAACGACGTCGGCGCATGCTCCGCCACGCGGCCAGCGTACATTTTTGAGGCAGAGATTCATCCTCTTCCTGGAAAACCCGACCATGTTAGCTTTAGTCGTGATTTGGCCAGCGACGTGCGCTGTGGAGAGGCTTTCAACAGACAAACTTCATCCATTCAATGCCGAGACAGGTTCAAGAACTTTGTGCACATTACTCCCTCACGAGGCCTGCCATGCCCGACTGTGCAATGGCTTTCGAACGACAGGAACTCGCCTTTGAAGCAAGAGCCTCAAGGGTGTTTGCGGACCGTGCTTGGCGAGGATGGGGCCTTCCATTTGCCCGCGACTGTCACCTTGTGCGGGAAGGCCAAGGACATCAAGCTGCGTGTGGTCGCTCCTGGGTTCACCCCCATGAAAAGTGTGCTTAAACTCCTGCCCGGCGCGGTGTGCACTTTGAAGCTAATGGCACCACAGCACGGCGTTAAGGAGCTGGCAGAGCAACCGAGCATTAGTTTGTGCCGCGGGGAGAAGCTGGAGTCGCTGGCCGTGGCCTTCTTCGACCAGGGAGGCAACCGGGTCAACCCGCCTTCGGAGGCGATACTCAACCTCTTTTGGGCAAATGCAGTCCCTTCTGAGCATGCCTCAAGGCGCTTGTCGCGATCGTCTACTTTACATCTCAAGCCGGAGCACATGATATCAAGTGTGCGAATCAGCCGAGAGCATCAGACAGGCGACCCTGACAACTTCATCGATCCGCAGCCCTTGGCTTTACCGACGCTAGTATACGATGAATGCCGTGAGCGGACTCTGCGCGTGGAACTAAAAGCCCCCTCTGAGAGCCGAACAGGAGGAAAGGTGATTTGCGCTGGTGATATGTTCATCAAGTCCTATCGAGTGAACCGAGTGGTCCGCCTGCGGGTGGTCACTGGCGAGGCCACGCCCCTCGCACTCTCGGAGTCTGAAAAAGGATCCGACCCGTCGACGAGCCCCACGATAAGCAAACAGTTGTTGATGCTGAAGCTCAAGGAGCAGTGGGATGTGAACACTGGACCCCCCGCTTTAGGGATTTTTTTGGAGACAGAGGACGGGGAAGCTGCTCAGAAGCTGAATTTTTCAGCGGATTCGGGGGCCTTCAAGGTTCAAGTGGTGAGACCAGGGACGGCACGGGTGCAGAGGCTAGGCTGGTACCGCGACATAAGAGTGGAGGAGGGCGTACTTGAAAGGCAAAATGGAAAGCGCCTTTTTGTCTTGAGGAATTCGCCGGGCGTCTCGATGGATGAGCCGGGCGCCTTCCAGATCAAGGTTACCTACGTCGAGCAGCGCAAGCACATTAAAGCTGTGACGCCGGATAAGGACTGGAAATTAGAGGAGTCGGTAAGAATAAGTGTTCGACACAATCGTGCCGTCAGTTTGCGCCCTGAGAATGGAACACTGGAGGCGATGGCCTTGTCTGCGTCCAACAACCGCGACAACGCCTTGGCGCGAGTAGTTCTGGAACGTGCCTGTATTTATCCCGTTGATAATCGAGGGAAGAGTACTTGGCATGGGGCCGCCATGACAGTAAGTCTTGTCCAGGCACCGCCCCGGCCCCCGGACTCTCCTCAAGATGGGGTGGGTCCCTCCTTGAGTGGGGGGCACATTATAACGCAGCCTGAACAGGATGCTCAAACAGGCTTGACAAAGTATGTGGTACCTGAAATCAGCTTGGAGAGCGACGTAGGGACGAGGAGCGGGAAATACCGCCTCAAGTTTGATGTTCCTGGCCTGAAACCTTATTTCAAGACGGTCAATTTTACCACTGACGTAGAGCGACAGCAGAAGGTGCAACGCTTAAACCAAGAGCTCAATCCGCTACGGCAAGAGATGTTAGCGTGGAAGCATAAAATAAAAAAGACTGAGGAAAAGCTGCACAAGTTGAATAAACGGATTCATGAAGAATTTCAGTATTTGCAGGAGCAAGCTGGCCTCTTTCCTGAGACCGTGAAGAAGGCAATGCCAACTTCGCAGCAATTAGAGGAGGCGAAGGTTCGCCTAGAAAATGATCTTCGTGCTCTTCGTTCTCAAGAGATCACTCCACTGAGAAGGCGTGAAGGACACTTGGTACCTGCGGTACTTTCGCAAGGCTTCAAGGAGGTGGTTGCAGTGGGCCTTGTGGCGGATCGACGCTTGGCAGAGATGTTATCATGGTATGCAACGCCTCGCAACATGAAGGCAGTCATATGTCAGACTAACGCGGACTACAAACGAATCAGGCTGCTGCAGAGCGATGTGACTGTGTACTCCCTGCAGGATACAGAAGAATACTGGTCGAAATCCAGGACGAAAGAGCAGATCCTGAAAGACAAGTGCCTGCCCTTGCAGCCTGTGGACCCCAAGTTTAATTTTCGCTGCCATGCGGTCAATGCCATAATTTTACGAGACGAAGACGAGCATCTGCGAATGTCAGTTTTTTGGTCGATGTTCTCAAATACCATCATTTTGGAGACAGAAGATGACGCATTGGCCTATCGAGAGTATTGCAAACGTCGTGGCATTCGCAGGCCGACAATTCTGTGCTACACGGACGGCCGACGGCTACGCGGGTCGGGTCCGTTGGATGGAAGCGATTGTTTTCGGCCGTCGGATGCGCAGCGACTGGAGTTTGTCTTTGGAGGACAGGACCCTTTAGAAACTGATGCCTTCAAGAAGCAAGTCATTGCAGTGGAGAAGGTGGAGCAGCTTCTTCAACTACTGACAGAAAAAAATATGTACCAAGATATGATACAAGAAGGGAGGCAAGACAATCGCGTGCAAAAACTTCAGGATAGGGTTGTTGATTTGGAAAATGAGCTCGAGAAGTTTGTTGGAAATCTAGCTGGGCATTAGCCTAGGTTGTGCGAAGCATTTCGAAGAATGCAGCATCAAGGAATCATGTTTCTAAAAATTATCAACCAAAATGACCAACATGCACTGTAAAGCTTTAACGTCATGCAGACACGTTGTTTTCTTCATTCCATGACGATGGAATAGCGAACTTAAAAACGTCTTTTTAAGAGTTTAAATTTCATTCAAAGATGCGCCGCAGCCATCTTCATCGTTACGCTGCCGTGAGGGTAGATGCGTGACCCTCCATGTAGGGGTGGTCACAGCCCTAACCCCGCCCCAACAAGTCATTTACACCTTCTATTTAATACAAATTCCAAAACTCTTGCACCCGTTTACAGGATCGACGGTGTCTGCCATCTGCGGCCCGCTGCACGGCTTCTATGCTGTTATTTATGCCCGGTCTTCGCTTCAATAGTCCGACAGCGCTTGTCAATCAAAACGTGATCGAATAGCCATACTTTACGATTAATGGAAGCATGACAGAAACATCGGACTCCTGGGAAGACGATGGGTGGGGCGCTTGCGCTGCGAATAAAATAGACGAGGATGACGAAGAAGACACGGCGGAGGGGCTGGGACAAGTAGAGCCTTCCATTCGAGGAACAGCCTTAATCGATTTGAATGCGAAGGGGCGCATATTTTCAAAAGTATGGAACGCAGACCATTCTGAAAATGGTTTACGAGTAATGTTTTTGGGAGGAAAATTAATTAACTGTACGGTCGATCGACATAAACTAGCTGGAAATAAGGTTATGCGTTTTGTAACCAAGATTGCGAGCAACGCGCCCACAAAAGGCCGTGAAAAGCGACAGATGATAATAGCTATTTCAACGGAATCTGTAGCTGAAAAAGTCGCGACAGGAAGGGACGATGACTTAGTCGAGATCGGAAGAACAGACAAGTCTTACGATGACCCCGACTCTATATTTGCCATTCCCGTACGAGTTGCGTGCCGGAAGGATATGAGTTGCACAGTGCGTGTCCAAGTCACCTGCGCACAAAGCAACCTCGGAGTCGGAGGTGAAGCCGCTTTGCTGGGACAGTACATAGCAAAATTTTCTGATATTTGGAACGCTACAAGCGGTGGTACACCTCTAGTCTTTCCGATGACATCGCCAGCATGTCCGAGAGGAAGTCGAGCAATTTTATGGCGCCTGCCATTTTCAAGTCTTTGCCCACCTTGCTCCCCATTTATTGAATTAAAAGCGCGGCGGCATCTGTCTTACTCTGTGCCCTACCTTTTCTGGCGACCGGAGAGAGGGGAATGTCCTGGGGTGGGGGCCCAAAAAGCGCGATATCACTTACGACCACACGCCCGTGAATATGCCGAGAGCGACTTGGAAGGGCCCGAATTCGTCAACCTGGTCATGGCACGCGAGACAACGCTGGAAAGTCGCTTCCCTTACCTCTTAGCGACCCTTATATGCCGCCCGTTTTTGGAGAGGATGGAACGTGCTGTCGAGGGATGGAGGCTACGTTTGGAGCATGAACGCATCCGCCAGGGATTTTTTTCTTCGCACGCCGAGGCTTTGAAATCTGGACAAATGCTTGTCCGGCTTACGGTCGTTGCAGCCGAAGACTTGCCTTTGTCTTCGGAGGGGAGCCCTGAGACGGACTACGGTGGCCTGAAGGTTCAACCTCTCAAGGGCGACGGCGTCAGGCTACCAAATATGTCGCAACGAACGCAAAAGCTTGTTGCCTTACGGGGAAATAAGCGAACACAAGCTGAAGATAGCCCAGTGCGATGCCATCCATTCGTCGCGGTAACTTTGGAAAAGCCGCCCCCCCAGGTGGGTCTGTTGATCGGGCACACGAACACGGAGTACGCCACACGTCACCCCGCCTTTGGGACCAACACCAACAAGAGACTCTGCCCCCACAATGGCCGCCCCAGAGAGAGCTTCTCGCCCCATGGTGCCGCCCGCATTCAACCACCGCCTCCCTCCTCTGCCTCGGTACAAGCACCGGCCTTCCTTTTCTACACGCACGCGGATGACCCGGAGCGGGGCGCCCTGCGACTTGAAGTTTTTCAAGAATCGGACAGATCTCCCTCCTGCGCCTCCTTTACAGCATCGACAAGGCTCTCTCTTGAGTCCAACTTCAGAAGAGCGGACAAGGCGCTACCGATTGAAGAAGATGCGGAGGTGCGCTTGCTCCTGTCGGACAAGGCAGGGAGACCCGCCGGAAGGCTTTTGGTGCGTATGGCAATATTTGCTGCCGGTGGTACAAATACTATGGCAGCAGCGACAAGTAAATCTACAGGGACACAAAAGGCCTTAGGTGTGTTTGAGTCACCTCTTAAGCCTCGCACGGGTGAAACGTCAGGTTTTTCTGCTCAGATCTCACCCCTGGAAGCCGCCGAGGAGGCATGCTATTCCTGGATGTGGCATGCGGGATTCTCCGGGCTTGCCCCTCGGAAAGGTGACTTTTTGACGCAATTTGCCGAGCAGAAGGCCGCCAGCGCAGGCGGCACGAGTGTAGTGCGCCTCAGGTACCCCGTGGATTGGATCGAAGGTCATATTGCGTCTCTTACCCAGGATCTATCGGTGCTGCAGGACTCATTGCTGCTGTGGCAACGAGCCGTTGACGATGGGCGAGGATTTCGAAGCTCGGAGCACAAGATGACGAAGGATCTTCAAGGCGTGCCCACCAACGTGCACTCGCAGACTTTTGTAGTCGCGGATCTGAACCCTCAGACCCACGGCTCTTCTTCTTCTTCAGCTGTAGGGTGTGTGCCCTTTTCTACCTCTCCTTCGCTTTCTCGAGATCCAGCTCTTCAGGACTTATTTCCAAGTCTTTCCACTCATGATGTCCCCCACACGGCCCCTGCACCGCAAGCCGTTCCCCCCACGCGTTTCTATTACGACGTTGTCTCTGCGGGCGCGCCAACAGCCCACGCCCTGGGCTATCGGCGCGGTGGTCTCCTTTCCCACCACCTTGAGATGGACATTCTCCAGAAAGATATCGATGCCCTGGACCAGTCTCTCAAACCATTTTATCCGTCTCTCCAACCCACCGGGGAGACGGGCCTGCTGTGTGACGAACTCCTCCTCAAGCTCCTCCGGTTCGAAGCTCTGGCGGCCAAGACAGCGATGCGTCGCATCCTGGTCCTGTCCCAAGCCCTGGGAATTGCTACAACGTCTATTGCTACCAAGCTGGACATAATGCTCGCGGAAGACGCTGATCTGACGCTGAGTGCGCGCACGGCTGAGAATATGTGCAGGGCGGGCTTCCTAATTTGCTTTCAGGGATTGATCTCCACGATCGGGAAGGAGCACGGTATGCTCGAGGACGTGGCTATGGCAGTGGAGATGGCTTCTACCTTTAGCTTTGAAATCTGCCCTAAACCACGCTGTTCCCTCCCACCCACTGGCGCCCGACCTCAACCACCAGGCCCAACAAATGCTTCTCCGCCCCCCAGACCTTCACCCCACGAGAACCAGGATGTGCTGATTGATCTGGATATACCTTCTTTCCCTTCCTCTCCCACATTGGCTTGCACAGCGTATCCGTCCGTATCTCGCACGCCCATGGAGGACTTGCCGCAATCGCCGAAATCGTTCAGGGATGGTGGTACAACTGCTTCTCAGAGCGGTCGGACACCGCCCGCTGCCATGGACGTAGAGTTCGATCATTCCCGAAGACACATCCGCCTTTTATTGCACAAAGATGCCTATGAGCGCCTTCCTAGTTGCCTTGGACGTGTTGGGCGAGAGCAGACAAACCAGTCGGGGCAACAACATCATCAGTCTGGGGTAGTGGTTCCGATCGTGGCGACGCTTTTTACGCAAGGAATAGATGCAAAGCAATCTTTGGCAAATCTTTCTAATCAACTAAAAAAGGAGGCGAAGGAGGATACTACCGCAGAGCAAGGAGGGGCACGCATCAAGAATACTTCTTCAAAGGCTGCTTCTGCCAAAGTCGGGGGCGACTCGACAATTCAGCCTCTGATCAATCGGCGTTCTGCGCGCATCCTGAACGATTATTGCCATCGATGCCACCCTGTGCTGCCTCCTGGAAAGTATAATCTCTTTGATCGCTTGACCGAGCGCATCGATGTGGGTCGCAGTAGCTTAGTTTTTGATCCTGCGGAGGATTTTGCCCGGTCCCTGAGCGATATTTCTGTACATCCGCTTTGCGAGGGTCTGATGGAGGCCTTAACGCGGGAAAACGGGATGCATAAAAATGTTGACTTATTGAGAGAGCAGGAGCGGATGGTTTTGGAGGTTGGGGGCGGGCAAGTTATTTTTTGCAAGTCGGGAAAAGACCGCACGGGTATGGCAATAACGCTCTTCCAAGCACGGCTCTTAGCGCGGCATGGATGCGAAGGACTCGGCACCGACGGCTTAATACGCAATGCGAACATTATGCGCATCCATGGCACGCGTCTACTGATATGCGATAAAAATGTAGGACGACTGAAATTTGCCTTCAACGGTCTGCAACTTCAATTCATGCCTCTACTATATAAGCCCCCCCTGGAGACCGTGGAGCATTTGATAGATTCGATCATAAACAGAGATATAACTTGATCATCTTGATAGACTATAAAAATAAAGTGTTTGGGCATTTCGTTTTTGGAAAAATATCGACTGTACGTCTTTGATTTACAATATATTATGAAATCCAGAGCGAAGTCCAAACAAATTCAGGGGACAATTCATGTGCTCTTCCTTCTACGAGCGAGAACAAAAGGGCTACAAGTATTCATTCCAACAATGAATCCTAGAAATGCTCCTTTCGAGATTGGGTGGACAAACAGGACAGCACACCAATAGAGATTTCCGGCGGACAGGGCAAAGTGCCTGTGCAGGGCTCGGAGGTTTTTCCCGCCCCCGCCAAAAGCCCGAGACCGCTTGATTTGCGCGCCATGGCCCTCGAGCCACGGGAAAGGAGTGGTTTTCACGACATGGGCGTGGGTTTGGTCGGCAGGGGATGTGATCTTAGTCGTGTATCGGAGTAGATCTAATATAGTCGCCTTGCGTGTATGCCATTCTGTTCATTGTCAGCGTCCCAGTCTTTTCTTTCTCAACTCCTACCTCCCGACTAATGCATAACAATCATGACTCCACACACTTTCTTTTCTGGGTGTTCACGTTGACACAGTGTGCATCTGATCGCAGACATGGACTCACTACGAAGTGGGGCTGTTGTGGCGCTGCCAATTACAGTCGGGGATGCTGTTGTGGATGAAAGCAGCAAGCGCATCGCGGCCGTTCTTGACAAGGAGAACATCAGCCATGTCAACCAGGACGCGAGGCGAGTAATGGAGAGGAAACGAAAGCAACCTCTATCGACACTCGATTTAGCTTCAAACGTCATGCTCGGTAAAGGTGATACCATAAGACCTACGGCGCCCGTTTTGCCATCCAAGAAACGGGCGCTTGCCCGGTCGAGCAGCACCCCATCCCCATCGTCTGCCTCCTACAGAGGGTCGCTCGCGAATTCTTTCAAAAAGGCGGCGACGGCCGCTGCCGCGTCGGTTGTACATTTTGGCGGTAAACACAATCAAAGTCCACGCGGGCTGCCAGGCCATCCAGAGAGTACGTCGGAGGAATGTGACAGGATGGCGGTGCGTGCCACCAAGGTTGGCTTCTGTCCCGGGATCGGGGTTGTATCCACTTGTTTACCCCTAAGCACGAAATCAGATGGTATCGAAGATAGGAGCGTCAAAGTCGATTCCAGTGCGGGAGGCCTTGGTTTGGGAAGCGTCCTCTTCGGCGGGCACGGACCCTCGGGGCCTCTAGAGCGCAAGCCCTTCCCGGCGGCTGGAGCGGATACAGACTTGGTGCTGGCCCGCCTGGGAAGCCTCGGGGACATTCGTCTGCACAGCCCTGTGGCAAGTCCGAAGCACGCCCAGGACATGGAGGGAGAGGACGGCGAGACCATGGCCTTGTCGTCTCCTTTTAATGAAGGGTATGCCCTGTGTCGGGGCCTGCCCGAAGACGCCTCTCTCAAATCCGGTCTGTGCTTTGAGTCTGCGCGCCCTTTTGACTGGTGCCGTGCCATTTCTGGTGCCATTGAGGCAAATGGTATGCTTTGTCACCTCCGGGAAAGCCTGCTACCGACGCCAACCCCCTCCCTGCCGCGAGAGGGTGGGGCGCTCGAGGCGGGGCTGGTCTCTGTGGAGGCCGCGCTGGAGACTTGGGTGGCTGCCTCATTCTTGTATGTCTACCCGCTGGAGCCCCTAGACACTTCCTTGCACCTGCCCCTGCATGTGGTGCGAAAGCGGATGGAAAACGCCTTTGTCAGAGACCCGATCTCCGTGTCGGGCACAGAGATCGGGAGAAAGCAGGACCAGGCGCAAAACGAAGCTATCAGACTCTACAAGCGGCTGCGAGAGTGGGAGGAGGCATTCAGGCACTTGTACACACTGTATCGGCACAATCCATCCCTCACATTCTACCTGCAGGCCCCTGACTTCACGGTAGTGTGGACGCGGGAGGAGGAGGGCGCCCGCGCTGAGGAAGGGAGGGACGGAGAGAGTGAGTGTCATCTGAAAGCAGTCGTGTCACACTCAAAACGCTGGCTTCGATCTCGGCTAAGAGAGGCGGGTATTGCTTTTGATGTGCCCTTGGCCCCGGAGGCGGAGGTCCGCGATATGTGCGAAGCCTTTAGCTTTGCGGGATCTGACTCAGTGGGAAAGTACGGGAGGGAAAGCCAGGGTGCGACGACGAAAGGAGCGCAGGGTAAAGATGGTATGCAAGACAATGCCAAGGGGGCGGAGGAAGAGTTGGAGTTGCTCTTGTCGTCCATGACGGGGCAGCTGGCCGGTGGGGCTGGAATGGTGGAGATGGAGAGCCGCCGCCGAGCCAAGCATCTTAAGGATCTGCCGCAGCGTCGCTCCCAGCTCGTCCTCCGGGGGCACCTGGCTGTCCATGGACTTTTCTCGTTGCTCTTGGATCTGGAGAACGGAATGGGCCCAACGCAGGTGGGAGACGTACCAAGGCTGTTAGCGGGGCGAGCTTTCATGCACGGGGCTATGCAGCGGTTGAAAGTGACTTTCAACGGCCAGGTCCAGCGTAGTCTCGGCATGGGGGCCCGGGGGGGCAGGGAGGTGGACACGCGTGGTATGGGCCTAGATGATACGGAGGAGGTGCAAGGGGGCTGGAGGGAGACTCATGCGGAGGGCGTGGGGATGGAGACTGTGTACCAGCTGAAGCTCCGTGGCCCAGTGCTTCCAGAGCAGTTGCGGCGGCTTGCGGGGGTCGTGCACTTCATGCAGCTACGTGATGCAAAAAAAGAGGTGGAGCAGAAGGGAAAGGGGGTGCAAGAAGGGATTGCACAGGCTAAGGCCGGAGAGAGGGACACTTCGCGTCGCGGAGACTGGAGCCTGATAATGGAATCCCTACATGGGACGGAGGCGTTCAATTACCGGGTCGGCGGAGATTGCACGAGAGGCCGAGTCAGTCACGACCACGTACGGTGCGTGAAGGAAGTGCGTTGGAGCGCAGAGAAGCAAATGTTTGCGGTCATAACATGTTAGGCACTAGACAGACACTAAAGAAATATTTCTCTTATTAGCGCTAGCTGAGCTCTGAGGGTCACACTCGTGGCCTCATGCCTTCGTTGGACAAGGACACATCTTGTGTACGTGAGCACATAGAGCAGTGACTATATGATAAATATTCAACCTTACGGTAGCACCGCTAAATTGTAAGATCGGAGCGATTGTTCTCTGTCAGTTTTCTTGAAAAGACGGTCTTCTTGCAGAAACCAGGGTTCAGCTAGCACCGTGATTATGTGTCCCAGCGTCCCTAAAGTCCCCCTCTCTTTTCCTTCCTGCTTCACTTTTGGCTATCTTCCATATTGGCTGCATTCTTCATCATAGGACGCCATACGAAGACAATTACACATTCGGTCTTCGCTTTATGCTGGCAAGAGTAGAAAAACTTTTTTCCAGCTTTCTTTCCCGTCCAATACGTGGTCCGAGTTTCCTCTCTCCCATACCTCTCTCGACGCCTTCCCGCCCACCAGCAGTCTAATCCACCTTGATCGAGGAGTATATCCGGTGATTGAACCAAAAGGCTGCATAAAACCCGATAGCGCCGGTCAACAGGAAAAAGGTAAAGGTGAAGACAGTCATGTGCCCGAAGTAGAGCATCATTCCTACCTTCTCATCTATCTGCAGCTCCTTCGCCAGGTACCAGATTGAGTACAAGAAAATGTACAGGGCACACGAGCCGGAGCAGAGGAAGGAGCGCCACCACCACCTGTAGTCTTCGTTGCAGATCTGGAAATAGGTCATGACAATGGTCATCTCGGCGCAGGTGGCCACCAGGATAAGCACAGCCAAGAAGAGGAACCCAAAGATATAGTAAAACTGGTGGAGCCAGAGGGCGGTCATGATGAAAAATAGCTCAACGGATACGGCACCGAAGGGGAGAATTCCGCTGAAAATAATCACCAGCGCCGGGTGCATGTACCAGGGCTGAGGAGGAACGCCCCGGGCGATGATATTGGTGCGGACAGGGTGTTCAATCGCAGGTTTTTTGTATCCAAAGTAAGAGCCGACAAAGACAAGAGGCACAGAGATCCCGAACCACAGGAAAATGAGGAGGAAGAAGTAGCCCACGGGCAGAGCCAGGGTGGACCCCCGGGCAGCCACGGCGGCGTTGAGGGCGAGGAAGATAGAGAAGACGACTCCGGGGAAGAGGAACGCTGTGACAAGGGTGTTGCGTTTGAAGTCCGTCCCGCGGAACATCTTATAAATGCGCGAGGAGGCGTAGCCCGCGAAGGAGCTGAGGAAGACGAAGAGGAGGACGAAGGCCGTAACAAGAGAGCCCCGGTTGGCGGGGGAGAGGAAGCCCAACAAGGCAAAGACCAGCGTGACGAAGGTCATGACCAGCAGGTGGACGCCGGAGCCGACCATGGCTGCAAACACCATAGGCATGGTTTGCGGCGGGCGGAACACGTCGGCGTGCACGAGCTTCCACCCGTACTCCTCCTTGGCGTCCTCGGCCGCGGTCGACTCGTTGTACCGGCTGATGTCACGGTGCAACGCTCGCACCAGGATCATGGCCACCATGCCGGCGAGGAAAAAGACGATCATGGTGCTGTTGGTGATGGAGAACCAGTGGATCTTGTCGTCCGGATTGCCCTTCAGGTACAGATCCCAGCGGTGCGCCCAGGGCGTGGCCTTGTCCTCGATCCACTCCACGTCGTAGGTGAAGATCACTTCGTCGTTGTCTTCAAGGGTCATCAGAGAATCTTGTCTGTTCGTAACCGGAGCGGCTATCGAGCACGTGCTGTACTTCATGCTCTTCACCTCCGCCTCCGCGGTCGGCCAGGTTCCCTCGTACTTGTGACGGACGCTGTAGGGCTCCACCAGGAAGCCCACGATGCGGGACGTAAGGCTGCGTCGAATTCCGCCCCCCCCCTCCGTCGGTACGTCGTTTCGCTCCTCGTGATACTTGATCATCAGTCGGATGTGATTGAAGAGAAAGTGTTTCTTGTCTTGTATGCCACCCACAGGAAAGCCACGAATGAAGAAGGCGTCGTCCGGTCGCAGGTCGTTGTGCGCCTTCACCGCCACGGGCAGGTTGTCCACGATCCAGTGTGCGCGGTATTCCTGATCGATTGCCTTAATGAATTTGTCTTTCTTTTGTTTATCCAACAGAACCCGACACGCCGTCTGACAAGGCGCTTGCACTTTGAAATTGAGTTCGTAGAGCGTGTTCTTCTCGATGCGGTCCCCGACCAGTACCTCGCCCAGATTTTCGGATTCACCTTGGACCTTACTAGGGTGGCAAAACGGCAAGGAGTAGTAGTCATACGGAATTTGTGTCTTGGTAGACGTGAGCTTGTTCACAAAGAGCCGTACCGACTCCCCCTTCTCGTAGGAGCGGGGCGCGACACCAGGCAAGTAGAAAATACCTTTCGTCAAAGGAAGTACCGCCACCGCCAGCATTGCGGTTGCTAATCCTTTTTGTAGGACCACTGCCATCGTTCTCCACCTGTCTACGTAATCGTACAGCGTGAGTCGGCGTTGCACAGACTGATTGAATGAATACGTCCCCTCGCATGCTATCCCATTTGTTGCACAACGGGGGAAAATGACAGAAATCAACGATCAAAACACGATATGCGAATGATTTCAAAGCCAAGCAAGACACGAAATGCCGGCGCACAGAGTCCCAGAGGGTGTCGGGGGAGGCCTCAAGCTGCCTAAGCGGAGGGACATGGGCATGGGCGTGACGGAAGAAAGCGAGCGAAGCTAGAGGGCGAGTCGGCAAAGCTGCCCCGACGCCCAGACACTGCCACACGGGAGAGGGCCTCTGTGGCCGCGCTTGTGTCGACGACGCTAGGGTTCGACGTAAGAGGCACGTGTGCTAACACGCGTGTCGCAAGAGTCGTAGTTTCTTGTAGGCATGGTCGGGCAGAGCCATAGGGTCACTCAGACCGAGAGGATCTTGCTGTCTACTTCGAGACCTACACACCATTCCTATGTTGACCTCTGCAGGCTCGTATCATGGCGTTCAAGGCTGTGGCCAGCTACATGGGCAAGGACAAAACACCCAGGTTAGTGCTGCGATGTGGAAAGGTCCATTGTTTGGTGGGTCAGGACGTTTGTCGCACATGTCTTTTTTTCGATAACATCAAGCTTCACCGTACAAGACCCTTAAACTGACCATCCATAATTCCATCCTATCCGTATGCTTTATCCGTACTAATAGGAATCCGGTGGTACAACTGTATCGTACGATCTCAAAGGAATTGCCACGAGTGCTTACCATTTACGACGCGGATTTGGCTCCTGCAGAGGTATGTGTATTGCATGAAGCGGTCTTCAAGTTACCATGCCATTTTTCGTTGATCCGCACAGTATTGCGCGAAATTGGATGAAGGCTTGTCTGCAGAGCGTATGCCTTAAGCAATAGCGCTCGACAATTACTACCGGGCCCCTTCGGGAACAGATGCGTTTTTCTCCAAATGGCAGCGACGCCTGCGAGAACCCTACCTAAGTACAGACCACAGCACTGGCGTCCACTCTTCCTCCCTGCCATCCGACGATGTCTGTATATCTGTAATCTAGCTAAAGATCACCGTTCCTCGACTCATATGCTTGCTCTTCCACTCACAGGCCCGCGCCCAAGTGCAAGTGTTGTTCCGGAAGAATGCGCATTTGCAGGACCCGGTGATAGTGGACATGTTGGTGAAGAAAGGATACATGGAGCTAGAGGAGACATTGATGCAATGGAAGCAAAAGACTCACCTCCTCCGATTGTTGGCGGCGGATACAGAAGCGCCGCGGAAATATAGAGAAAAAAATACTTTCACCGAAAAGTTTTTAAGCAATTCATTTGTCCGGGAAGAGTAATGGGAGAGCCATGACTTCAGCCAAGGGTGGTGGGAGAGCTTTCAACGGCTTTTAAAAAAACAGCGTGTTCATCTGAACGCAACGTGTACGTGTCGTGTGAACTGTCGCTCTCATTACTTTGCAAGGTGAAAGCTTTTATTTGATCGCCTACTCCAACCTGAGCTTGTCAAGCATCTTCCAGTGCTGTCGCACCGAGACCAGGTTATTGGCGGCAATGCTCCCCGACGCGGCCACGGCAGGCATACCTGTGACCATAACGATGTTGAAGACAGGTTAGTGAGCGTGCATCTTCAAGCATATAGCGTCAAGGGCGCTTGTGAGATGAGTAAAGAAAGCCCCTCCGATCCGACGCGCGCAGCGACGCCTTTTCCCCACCTACCTATCCCGGGAAAGACGCTGTCCCCGCACAGGTGCAGGCCTGGGAGGGGATTAGCAGAGGGGTAGGAATCCTTTCCCGCCCTGATCGCGGGGCCGTAGGTGCCCCTGTCCCGTCGCAAGAAGCGGGCGTGCGTCAAGGGCGTCCCGGCCAAGGAGAGCTTGATGCGCGCACGGACGTCGGGGATGACCTTCTCGATGGCCCGCCACAAAATCTCGCTCCGCTCCTCTTTCAGCCGCTTGTAGTCAGGGCCCTGGCGGTCCAGGCCCTCCCAGAGGGCGAAGGGCTCGTTTCCTGCGGTGTAGGCGTGAATGGTGTGCGAGCCGGTGGGCGCCAGAGAAGGATCTAGAAGGCTAGGGATGGAGATGATGACGACGTTCCCTGGGCTGTTGATGGGCTGAGAGAAGTCATCGACCACGGCGTAATGGCACTGCAGGTCCCCGGGGAGGCCTTCGGCGGCGATTCCGAGGTGGAGGTGAAGGAAGCTCTCTGTCTGAGACACGCGCCCCACTCGCTCCTGGTATTCGGGCAAAAGGCCCGCAGGCAGGAGCCGGGCAGTGTTCCAGACCGAAGCATTGGACACCACGCCTCTGCGAGCCCGCAGGATCTTCCCAGACCTGAGACGCACCCCCACCGCGCGATCGCCCTCTATCAGAATCTCTTCCACGTGCGCGCTGGTGTAAACCTTCCCGCCTGTCTTCGTGACGCCCCGGACGAGGGCATCTATCACAGCGCCTGTACCCCCCCGCGGATAGTCGAGCAGCACGTTCGGACGGTACCAATCGGCCAGCATGTAGGCCATGACCGCTGTCATGGTTCCTTCCTCAGTCATACCTTGCAGCAGGAAGCATAGCAAGCTGAGCCAGTCCCGGATGAACGGGTCGGTCACGCCGGCTTCTGCAAGGACCGTCGAGAAAGGCTGCTGGAGCTGAGGGCCTTTAGGGATTGTGGTGGCGACCGCCTGCCAAAACCTGGCCATGGTCAGCAAGACGCCCGGATCGTTCCGAAGCACCGAGGGGGGGAGGGCCATGGCTGCCTCTGAGAGAGGATTGATGAGAGCCATAAACCGCTCCCATTGCTCCTGAGCATCCTTACCCCCGTATGTTTTCAATATGTCTCGAAACGGCTCGGGTCCAATAGTGGCGGCAAAGTTCCCGTACGGTAGACAAACGCCCCACGTATTATACGTTAGCCAATCCACTTTTTCGTCTATAGCTTGGAAGACATGTAACAAAGGATTGGGACTTGCATCTTGTGATAAACCACTAAAGAGTGAGGGTCCAGAATCAAAAATGAAGCCGTCGATTTCAAATGCGTGTGCGGCTCCACCACAATGGTAGTGGCTTTCAACTACGGCCACGTCCAGTCCGTAGGTCGCAGAGCACAACGAGGCACAACTTAGCCCTCCAATGCCGGATCCAATGACAACCACATCGTGTTCTTCAATCAAAGTATCTTTCAATCTTGATGGCGCGGTGGTGCTGGCAAAGAGACTGGACTGATGTCGACTGATCGCCATGGGCAGTACGCCGGAACAGGGTAGGGCTTGTCTGATGGAAGGACGATGAGGGACGGTAAAAAAGATCGCTCCAGGTAAGGAGGCGATCAGTAGGCCGCTCAAAAGCTGCGGAGGTAGGAAATTTCGCCGATGCATTGCGTTTTCGTGTCCTGTATCGTTGCAGGATTGAAATCGCGTCACTTGAGCAGGTCCTTCGAGAGAGAACCTCCTGGTCCGACCCCGCGACACACAGCGAGTCAAGCACGTACGCCCGGTCTCTGAGCCTCGCTCACTCCTGTCGCCGAGCCGTCCGTCCAATGTTCATGCGCTAAGACGTCTAGCTCTTAATTATTACATTCACAGGTGTAAGCTTTAAGAAGTCAGTGCCTTCTCTGCCCATTGATTAATCTTTTTGGATATGTGGATGGCTTGGGGCGGGAGGCTGATCCGCGGGACAACAAGCAGAAAACACAGTACAAGCCGCCAGCGACTTGTACACCTGTCATCCCATCATTTAAGATGTCATCTACCTTGTGTGTATGTGCATGCCCGTCATCCTTGTTGGCTGGAAAACCCCTCTTGTACAATGCGACGCGGCAGACAAAGATTTCACAGCACAGACCTCCAGAAAGAATTGGCATGCCATCCATGCCTCCGCCATGGGTCCTTTATGTCGATGTTCGGTCCTATTCCAAAGCTTACACGCCACTATTTAGCCTCCGTATCCTCATCACGACCCTCGCCACCGCCACCTTTAACACCTCGTTCTTCTCGATTTGTTGAAAGCATGCCAAAGGCCGTTCAACCCTACATGCGACTTGCGCGTCTCGACAAGCCAATCGGAACCTATTTATTGCTGTGGCCAGGTTTTTGGAGCCTTGCCCTTGCAGCTGCTCCCGGTGCGTTGCCGGATTGGAAGCTTCTGGCCGCTTTTGGGGTAGGGACCCTTGTCATGCGCTCAGCAGGGTGCACGGTCAACGACCTGTGGGATCGGGACCTTGACAAAAACGTGGCGAGAACAAAACACAGACCCATTACATCAGGAGAAATATCTGTCCAAAATGGCGTTGGGTTCCTTGGAATTCAGCTTTTGGCAGGCCTGGGGGTATTGACGCAGCTCAACGAGTACACAATCTATCTTGGCATGGCTTCTGTGCCACTGGTTCTCGCGTACCCCCTCATGAAGCGCTGGACGGACTATCCTCAGCTTTTTCTGGGAATAACATTCAACTGGGGAGCACTCATGGGCTGGGCAGCCACACACGGCTCATGCGACTGGCCCATCGTCCTTCCTTTGTATGCCTCCGCCGTGGCTTGGACGGTCGTTTACGACACGTTGTACGCGCACCAAGATAAGAGAGACGACTCACGGCTTGGTATACGCTCCACTGCACTGACATTCGGTGACAGCGGCACTAAACCAGTCTTGACCGGGTTGTCGGCGGCCATGGTTGGAGGGTTGCTTCTGGTGGGAATTGAGGCGGACTTGTCTTGGCACTTTTACTTGGGCACAGGTTTGACCGCAAGCCACTTAGCTTGGCAGCTCATCACAGCTGATCTGAATTGTTCAAGCAATTTGTCTGCACGTTTCGAGTCCAATAAATGGGTGGGGGGGCTGGTCTTCGGGAGTATCGTTGCGGGGAGGTACTTTACTTAGCGAGCTTCTCTTAAGATAAACGCATGCACGTGAGCTTTCAGCGTGCAAGATTGCGCTTTAAAAGAAATATACAGGTGGTACCAATGCCATGTTGTTTCATTCCTCTTTAGTAAATGCGATTCGTTTGTCTTTTGTAGGGAAAGGAAGGACCAAGGCTCTCCCCTGTCGGCAACGGCTGGGAAACACGGCGTTGTTGAAGTGCCGGAATGCTGCCCGGGCCTGAGACCAATATATAGCCTGAGCCGAGGATGGCCCGCACGCCTACGATTGTATGCATTCCTTGTCGACCAAAAATGCTAATGCAGCACTCGCTGCTTGGTGCCTTGGGGGCGGAGTGTCGGAAATGGAGTGGTAGGCACATACATTCCCAGACACCAGCGTCCTTGAAGATGATGATGGTTGAAAGCGAGGAAGAAAAGAGTTGCCCCTGCATGTCATCAGAGGTCTTGCGAGCGCGAATTTTTTTTCATGCGTACAAAAATTGCTTGTGAGTATTCGGACACATCGGAGGGTGTCAAAGCTGCCCCTGATTGGAAGTCCCAAAATGTTGCCCTGATCCATCCATGGGCTCAGGTTTGAAATCTATCTATGTGCTCTGTGCATGTTTTCTTGACAGCCAAACCATAATGCCCGTACACATTCAGCAGGCACGATTTTGGATGAAATGGACGATCTGGAGGCTCCGCAGCCTTTACTGTCGCCCAATTTGCCTTTTTTTCCCCCTCTTTCTCAGTGGGCCAGCTCTCCACCTGTTCTTGAAGTTTCAGGCCTATCGTCATCCGCCAGCCGTACGCCCCCTCCCCTCTCCCCAGACTCTTCGTCACTACATCTTGACGGTGCTTATTCATCGCATTCTACTCACCCAGCCGGCGCCCTCCACACACGGAACCTTTTTTCCTTGCCCTCCCTCGCCCCTTTACGTCCTGTATTCCTCTACCTATCTTTGGCTTTGATGCGGATCAAAGGTGTACTTATCTCGACCCGTAAGGTCCTGGCACCCCTGCTGGTATTCGCGGTTGTAGGATGCTTCCATCTTCTGGGGTGGGGCCTGCTCGTGTACAGCGCACTGACCCTCTGGAGGACTCCCGGCCAGCACGCCGGACCGCTTCCTCCCGGCGCTGCGCCTTCCAGATTGTCCTCCGCGGAAGCGCAGGATCACGTGCTTCCCCTGAACCCTTCGCCTATTATAGGAGCAGTCAGGCTGGCGGATCTTGAAGGTTTAGGCTTGTTATCGTACATGGCCTCTATCCTGGGTTCGTTTTTGTGGTTACAGCAGTACGAGCGGACACGTCGGGAGGAGCGGACGGCGAGGGAGCGAGAGCGTTGGCGAGGAAGTGGAACAGGGCCACTCGGGGCTTAAACGGGGAAGGCGGCGGAGCGTGAAAAGGGTGAGGAGCGTAGATTGCAATGGCAGGAATGTGTTGAAGCTGCTCAGGAGCTGCATGTCTCGCCAAAGCGGGGCTGAGAAGGATTAAAAAAAGACGGTTGGCCTTCTATATAGCAACAATAAGCCATAGCGGTATTTCGCCCGCCTGTGGTTGTGGTCTCCTCGCCGGGCCTTCATCTCAGCAGCGTTCCTATTTGATATATTCTCTGAAAGTCACCAATTCCGTTGGAAATCCCGGAATGGTGTGTCAATAGAGTATTACGTTGTTGATGTACGCCAGTAAATTAATGAAAGCAAAAGTATTTACAAGGTAGTTTTGCAGTGTCCATTCCAGGTGGACGTTGCTTTCCAGGATGACGTGGATCAACTGAGACGGAGCTCGTCTGACGGGCTCCGTGGGGAGGTTTTGGCTTCGAAAGGCAGGTGTACATGTGTAATTGAGCATATATTTCAAACGTGCAAGTCATGAAGAGACCCAGTGCTTGCTGTCCAACCTCTAATGGCGGTGATCCAGCGTTTTAATCGAGAGCGGTGGGAATGGGCCGTCTCGGCTCCTGGCATGCTCTCGGCTCCGTCCTACGGCACAACACGACCAGGACTGGAGCCTAACACCCGCTACTACAACTTTCTTCCGTGTTTGAAGTCATGCGGGCAATGTATGTCTACTTGCCAATCAGGGATCCTTTCCTGTGCCCTCACTGCCTCCTGATGGTGCCGCAACCTCACTTGTTATGACGTGGACCCCGTGGGACGCTCGCCCCCGTCGCCCACGACCTTGACTTTGAAATGCTGTGCACTCCCGGCCCGCACGCAACCCGCTCCCTGCCCGAGATTTTTCGCCCATTCCACGACATTCCATATTCAGGCGCTGCAATTGCTCCCTTTGAAGATGTACCTGTCTCGTGCTTGGTGTTTTGCCTCTCCGGAAAGTGTCAGAAATTGATCTGTCCCAGCTTGTTCCGTGAGCAATATCGGCTTTCTGTACGAATCAAAGAAGCTCCTCTTTCGGTCACACCAGGCTTTCACGCAAATGCCAATTCAACATGTGCGCAAAAGCATTCGCCTACTCTGAACCTAACAAAATATAAACCTTTTCATCAAGACAGGAGCCATTCAATCAATTTATTAGGTAGGCAAGGAGGAAAACGCACAGCTCCCGAGCACCTTGATTGCGTGCTCCTAGACCTGTCGGAAAATTGGCTTGGCTGCCTCCTTTGCGGTGCGCGTCGTCGCACTCGACGGCGAACGACACTGTTCCTATCAATTGTGCGGAGGGATCACTCGATAGTGGAGGGAACCACGTCCCGTCGGCATCGGTATCATCGTCTTGCCTGCAGCCCCCCGCCCCAGGCATCTCTTCCTACCTGGAAACTCCCCGTATGGCGGCCTCAAACGCATGGGAAAAGTATACAATTCCTCCTCCCCAACTGCCTGTGCGAGCTGCTAGTTTGTCGTCTGTTGCTCCAAACTCACGCCCAGGAAATCCTGCCGCCTCCAATCTCTCTGTGCGCCCGTCCTGCTTGTCTCTGTCGCTGAGTCTGACCGATGTCGAGACACCCGAGGCGAGCTCCAACGTGGAAGAATCCTTCGACTTCAATGACGAACTTGACAACGTTTTCCTCCGCGGCGGGTGCAGGCAAAACCGCGTGGGGCTCGCCATCGGCGCCGGCGGTCTGGCCATGCGCGACCACCCCAAGACCTTCCGAGTAGCCTACGAGGACCTGGAGATAGGCAAAGTAATCGGTAAGGGCTCCACTGGAGCCGTGCTGGAGGCGGTACACAAGCCGACAGGCACGCGACTGGCTCTGAAAGTAATCAATGTGTTCGACAAGTCCCGGCGCTCTCAGCTGATCCGAGAGATCCGGACCCTGTACGACGCCGCCTGCCCGAGTCTTGTCGCGTTCTACGGCGCCTTCTACCGGGAGGGCTGCATCACCCTCGCCCTTGAGATGATGGATGGCGGGGCTCTGGCGAACCTTGTCGCCCAACTCGGCCCCATTCCGGAGCGCGCGCTGGCCAATATGGTCTTCCAGATCCTATGGGCCTTGGCCTACCTGAAGCACGACAAGCGGGTGCACCGCGACATCAAGCCCTCCAACCTCCTCATCAACAGCCACGGTGAAGTCAAGGTCTCTGACTTTGGCTTGTCTGCCGAGCTGCAGAGCTCCCTGGCCATGTGCGGCACCTTTGTGGGCACGTTCAAGTACATGTCACCGGAGCGCATACGGAACGATCCCTACGACTACGCCTCGGACGTGTGGAGCTTGGGGCTGACGCTGATCGAATGTGCCACCGGTCGCTATCCCTACTTGCAGGGCTTGGACGATGCTGGAATGGAGGAAGAGGAGATGGAGGCGGTGGACGGAGCGGGTGGCGGGCCTGGGGGGAGAAGAGGGGCGGGGGTGGCCTCGGCTCCTTCGGCGTCGAAAGGAGGAAGGAGACGCAGGAGTCGCGCGCACAGCTGCATTGACATGATTCAAGCCATCACAGAAAGTGAGCCGCCCACACTCCCTCCCGGCACCGAGTTCTCTCGGGACTTCCATGGCTTTCTGGACAACATGCTGCAGAAGGATCCACGTCGGCGGCTCCCGCCCGAGATCCTGCTGGGAGCGCCCTGGTTGCGACAGTTTGGCGCTGTCTCTCTTGCGGCCGCTGTTCGCAACACTCAGTACTGGATCCACAACGAGGCGGTGCCGGGGAGGAATCGCGTGAAGGCGGGAGGACCGCACAGCCGCCAGGATGAGAGGAGAGGAGGGCGGGCAGAGGATGAGAGGAGGGCAGAGAGAGGGCAACGAGGACGTGAAAGCAGCAGTGCCCCTTCTCGTAATCGGGGACTTGTGAATTGCCTTAACAAGTCGGCCTGCGCAGGAAGCTTTCATGCGGCAGGCGCCCCCCTACCGGCCTCATCGGCCCCCCCAATGCCATCCATGGGCTCTCCTGCTTTGTCCAGCGCCAGCCTTTCTCCATTGGCACCCTCACCACTTTCCACCGACTCTTGTAAGAGCATGAACTCGGGAGGGCGACAGACCGGCCTTGCCTTGCCACTGCCGCTCCTAGCCCGGTCCTCCTCCCTCGTCCCCCCATCGCCTTCTTCCAGCTCTTTCTCCACGTCCGCGCACTCTTACCACCCTCAGCGCAAGAACGGCCCTCCCATGCGGTCTTTTTCCACCTGAAGTGAAGCACCACTGGTCTGCCCTGGGGCAAAGAGAGCATAATTCCAATTAGCGAGAACGGCAATAGCGGTAGAGAATGTTTGGACAGAAGACGCGCCGTAGCTTACAGATAAGCAGACAGGTGGTAGGAGTTCCCAACATGTCCGGTGCTCCTCCAGGGGAGATGGGTTTCTCGTATATGAGGGTGCAGATATGAACCTCTTGTCAATTTATGTAAAGAAATATCATCTCAGGCACCAGAGAAAAGTATCCCATGCCGTCAGTGAGCTCTTCCTTTCCTCGCTTTTCGTTCGTGAAGCATCAACGCTCGTCTCGTACCACCCCTCGCCCACCCTCACCAGAGAAGACACCTTGCCCGCAGCCTCCGCAAAACTTACAATTCGCTCGTCTGAATTTACTAATGCTTTGTCTCCACACAGAAAAGTGTATGCGTCGCCTGTGGCAACACTTATCTCCCTCTCGCATGAGAGTCGCATCGCTAACTTTTTATATGACTGGTCTAGTTCCTCTCCTGTCTAAACCACCGCTATCCAAGGTCAGAAGAACCCCCTCCCTCATGTCCCTGATGGCCCTCGAGGCCCCTCGAGCCCAAAGCCCGTCCTTCCCACGCCCCTCCTTTTCCCTACCCCCTCCATCCTAGCGCTTTCTTCTCTTAGCCTTCCCCGCGCCACCCTTGTGCCTGTTCTCTCCGTCCTGAGCCGAGGCCCCACTGCCCTCCTCCGCCGCCGCAGCAGGCACCGAGGACACGCCCTCGGCGGCCCGCTTACTTCCTTGAGCACAAAGCTCAGGGGTTAGCGACGAACCCTCATCGCTCTCCCCCTCTCCCGCCCCCGCGCGGCCCAACGTCCGCTTCCGACCCCCTCCTAGGGGCGCACCTCCCTCCCCGCGGGCGCCAGCTGCCGACCCTTTTCTTGCCCTCGCGCCCGGCACGCCGTTGTCCAGAAGGGGCCTGGAG
>Ga0102934_1000512_pt1 | contig 26132 bp, 27 predicted proteins | sample SalPonR2_A_D1_MG_FD_78175 | JGI IMG/M metagenome (GOLD analysis project Ga0102934, IMG submission 78175) | Salt pond soil microbial communities from South San Francisco under conditions of wetland restoration - Salt Pond MetaG R2_A_D1_MG | ecosystem: Environmental > Aquatic > Marine > Intertidal... | reverse complement strand
TGGGCGCTGTAAGTCTTGGTCACAAAAAGTCGCACGGAACAATCTTGGCGTACTGCTGGAGAACTGAAGAGAATGCGATTCACTTGGAGGGCTCATGAAATGTTTGCTGTTTATATATCCATCTCTTTCATTCACAATGAGGTTGTCGATTCTATAAGATGGGTACAAATGATCGCCTCGAGGCCTTCCCAATGGGAAGCCGCATCACGGGCAGTACGGCCGACGGCATCGTCTCGATCTCCTCAAAAATAACCACGATAATGACCATACATTCTCTGGCTTTGCTCGTATCGTGGGAAAGGGAGGTGATTCCACGCGAGACCGCGACTTTCTGGTGTCCATGGAATTTTTTTCCGCCTTCGAGCCATTGAGTGCTTCGGGGTCGGGAATACTGGTACAGCCGCGGAAGGGGTCACAGCATAGGCAGGGAGAGGCCGTCAGACCAAAAGGGATGGCTTCAATTTTGTCGAGCTTGAACGAACGCAAATATTTTTGCTTCAGCACATTCGCATTGGTCAGAGCCGCCATCTGCGATGTAGCCGTCCCGCATTTTTCTTCCTAGGCCTAATGCGCCGTAGTGGGTGGTAAGATGCAGGAATTTCAACGGGCGGTCTATGCAGTTGTCGTATTGGGCCTGATTTTCCCGCCTTGACTTTCGTTTGCGTCGCATTCTTCGGACTCGTTGGTACAGGCGTCGCACTTTGTGCTCAGTCCTAGCTTTTGGAGCCGTTGCTTAAGCAAAATGTGGCTTTCGTGGAAAGCGTAGATTCAGATGAAGTGACGAATCGACTTTGAATAGATTGTTCTGAATTTTCAAGCGTGGTTTCGTCGCACGCGGACGTGTTGCTGCGACAGTCATCTAGCTGATCGGTAGGAGCATTTTCTTGTTTCGTTTTCATCGTGGCCTCGCTTTCGTGACAATCGCGGGTATCTTCCTCGTGATTGCCCTGACTACCCTCCATGGTGAGTTCATCCGCCGGATGGGTCGACGCAGTCAGGAGTCACTCGCCAAGGCAAATGCTGTGGCTGGCCAGGTCTTGTCATTAGTCCGTGTCGTCCGCTCGCACGGGGGGGAGGGCCAAGAGCTTGCTCGGTACGGTGCCGAGCTTCACAATACCTCGAACATGCTAGAAAGCCACGATCTGGGCCACGGTGTTTATTGCTCTCTTGTTCGAGATTCTCGAACATGCTAGAAAGCCACGATCTGGGCCACGGTGTTTATTGCTCTCTTGTTCGAGATTTGCAAACGGCCCTGCAAGCTTGCGTGCTGGCATGGGGGCACGCGCGGCCATGCAACGTCAGATTACTGGAGAGCAGTTGACGTCCTTTTTGTGTTACGATAATTTTGTCCCAACTATTCATTCGACGTCGGAGACCGCTGGACCAGCATCCAGGATGCAATTGGGAGTACATCGTCTGTCTTTTCGCTCACTGATAGAAAAAGTCGCGTGCGGGTGCGCTAGGATATCCGAAGGAGTACAGCAACAGCACAAACGTTATCATGGGAGCGAATCAGAAGCAAGAGCGATCGAGTCGAGGGTTCGACTTATCGCAATTTTGCAGGGAGAGGGCACAGAGCCAAATTTGTCCCTAAAGAACTTTGCATATCATTGCTAGCTGCGGGGACGAATTAAATTTATCGAAGTTGCTTTTGCGTATCCCCTACGAGAAATGACAGTGCTGCATGATGCCACCCTGGATATTCAAGCCGGCGAAAGAAAGACCATCATGGGATGCAATGCCTTGGGAAAGAGCTCTCTTATTCGCCTGATGACGCGCTTTTACGGTGTGGTAATGATGGGAAGGAGGGGAACTAAATTGCTCGTTCAAGCAAAGATGATTGAGGTCAGCAGAGCTAGATGCCGGCTTTGTGATGCTCAGAAATGGTCGAGTCTATACAGGATAGTGACTGTTGCATCTTGCCATGCTGGAAATTAGAATCTTTTCTCTATTTTTTTTCATGATATCAGACGCGAGCAAAGGCCAGATGCTTCTAGATGGGTTAGCGTGCTTTTCCTCGTTGAACCCACCAGTGCTCTGGATGTTTCCTCAAAGACAGGTAGGATAGGACTTGTGACGAAGTCGAAAGCCCTTGTCGACTTTGGTTAATCAGAAATAAGTTCTGCTCCTTCTCGGGGAAGATTTATTGATGTCCTCCCGTACTTGCTTTATGTCGACTCGACGGTTCTATCGTTTTTAGTAGTACACAAGGCTGAAAAGTCGGTCAATCAAGGATCTACGGTGGTTCACATCAACATGTCATAGAATGGGCGCGTTGCAGAGCAAGGAACTTATGCAGCTATGCAAGCTGGGAGGGGAGGCTACGCTAACCTGCTGAAATCGTACAAGGAGGGTGTCATTGCCAATTAGGAGACCGTAAGAAAAGGCTGTCCTGGACTGATGAAATCTAACGTCTTTATCCACTCTTGGAGAGCTGTTTAATGAAATATCTACCCCAAATATGCAACGGCATGAATGCTCATCGGGTTGGCCATGAGCCTTCTTCGGAGTAAATCTCTTCCCATGTTGAGGCCATGACAGGACATGGTTCTTCGACATGCTACCGAGCAAGATCGCCCACGTACGGCTATTACGGCCTCAAAAGGCATAATGAATCAAGTAAGTTAATCTCTTATTGCATGCGACACCGCGTTTGTATGAGTGGTGCATTAGATTTACAGGATCATAAGCGGATCGTGGATGACGGGTAATAAAACCGTTCTACGCCCGCGCTGTCGAGAGGAAGAATCAACTACGTGGGAACGATTGCACAGACCATTATCCATCTGACATCAAATGTCCCCTTAAGCTTTTTTATTTACTTTCCAAACTCGTCTCCTTCCCCTTGAACAGCACGCGTTTAATTTACAGTCCGCGAAAATCGACCGGGCATCGAGGACTGGAGCGAGCCTGGGAGCGGCGAGCGACTATAAGAGAGCAAGGTGAAGAGAGGGAACGTAAATGCCCTACACAAGCTCCTCCTTCTCACACAACCGCTCCCTTTTCTAAATCTTCCCTTCCATCTAATCATTTGTGTCACGGGATGGAAATCCTTCCATTTCATGCCCTTTCGCCCGCAACATTTTTTTTTCTGCCCTCCGTCGCATCACCTCTCGCCTTTTTCATTCCAGCAGGCAGGTGCTGCGCAGAGCATCGCGATTCGCACATTTCACGCTTACTTTGACTTTACGGTGCCATGGCTGCCAGTTACTCCTCGTCTTCTGGACTTGGTCAAGTCGCGACCACAGACTCTGCATTTCAAAGTCTGGAGGGAAAGATAAGCTCAATGCAACGTGAATACGAAGGTAAGTGTAGGGTTTTCATTCTGTTTCCAAACCTGAACTCAAAATTTTGTCCGCCTATCCCGAATAGAAAAGAGAAATGCTCTGAAAACACTAAAAAGCGAGGGTGTTGCTTTGGGGGAGAGTCTTTCAGCTTTCCGACAAGGGAAACAACTTCTAAATCGGAAGGCCGCTGTCCTTAACTTGCAACTTCAACAGGTTAAATATAATTATGACTCGTCCTCTTTCCTTTTGCTAGTTTGCCCGAAAACGTTTGGACATGTCAAGCATTCAAAGGTCACGAGTTCCCGCCCCTGAAAGTCCCTATTCGTGTCCTTCACCTACATCAGGCTATCCATCGCCGTATAAATTTCGAAATGCAAAAAAATGAAGCAAAAACTTCCATTACCGACCAAAAGAAGCTTCTCACATGCGACACCAGACTGGCTGACCCCAGCCATCCAGAAAACGCGGATCAAAAGGGTACAGAGGTAGGACAGGTCAAGGCAAACGACGATTGCGAAATTGTTGCCGGAACGCTTGGTGACGGAAGAAATAAATTAGCCAGACTCTTGGAAGAATGCACGCAGTGGGAAGCACGACGACTGGCCTCCGAGCTCCCTTTGCGGTTGCTTCGACGTTTCAATGGATGGATGGAACGGGAGATCCGGAAGCTCACCGCAACCCTGGAGGAGGTACAAGCCGAGAAATCCCGCCTGGTCCATTCCAACTTGCGGAGCAAAGCACCAGCTCGCCTGGTTTCCCTGCATGAGGCGGTTCTAACCTTAAAGCGGATGCTGGACAAGCAGCGGGGAATCAAGGCGCGTGTCCTCGAGCAAGTGGCGGGCAAACAGATTCGTCTCGAGACGCTCAGGCAGAAGGCCCAAGCTCTGGATGCGAGCTTGCGGGCAGAAGAGGCCATCTACATGGAGATGCGTGCTCCTAAGAGCCTCAGCCCGGATGTTGTCCGAGGTAGCAGACTGCCAGCGCCAGACCCCTCGCTCCCCGCGTCTCCTCCTGCCGGACCTGATGCCGCTATGACTACTCCCGTCGTCATCACTCCAGCCATCTCATGTCCAACTCCCGCCGAAAATTGGGAGTGTCCTAATCCACACGGCACCCGGCCCAGTGACGACACGGAGGGGACGAACAAGAGGAAACGAATGCGCCGAGAGGTACAGCATCCTGCAAGCCGCACTGAAGAGCCGTCTGACATGCAGTAGGGAGTTCTTAATACGATCCGTCACTTGCTGACGACACATAAGGTCACTCCGACAAGGACGAAGAAGACACCGAGGCTAGCACGGGCCGGACGGTCCAGACGCTCTCCAAGGAGGTAGGAGGTGATCGCGGTGAAGACGAATGTCAAGGAATTGCACAGAGGTACGGCCAAGCTTATCTCTAACGTACATGTAATATGTGTATAAGTGTGCAAGGACCAGAAGCCGAAGGGCAAAAGCATGAAAAGGACAGAAAGAGCGACAAGCCAGAACTTACCGCAAGAGCCGAGTAGGTAGTAAAAAACGAGAGATCCTGTTTGATTGACCAAAAACGCCAGTGCCGCCTTTAAGGAACAAGAACATTAGACGTGAATCATGAGATTTAAAGGCCCGATACCTTTCATGTTTCCTCGTTCATTTACCTTTCGTCGAACGAGTGACGCGAGGCCCATTTTGACCCCCCACTCCCCGGGACGAACGGTGGCCTTGTCACACTCCAGGCCACTGGATGGCGATAAAGCCGTAGCCTGCTTTATGAAAGCATTGGAGCAGCCCCATAATGCCCCAACAAAAAGGAAGCTGGCTACGCGGCGCAATGTCTCCATCGGCAGGGTTTCGGAGAGTGGAGCAAAAGGCTCGAGTCGTCCCGTCACGTGTTTTTTTAAAAAATCCTGAAAAAGAGAAGCCGTTTAAAAATGTGGCAGGTATTTGTGTAAAAGATTTTTATCATGCAAGCTATATTACAACACTGGCTGTGTTTGAGAATCAATCTGACAGAGGGCATCGAAGGCCTGCTATTGGATCGTAAAGAGAAGTGCATTTAAGGATTAGTTACTCCCGCCCTTGTCTCGGTGCCTTGAGGCAAACTTTTCAAAAAATGAACGGATGAGAAGCACGCACTTGACATGCAACCCAAAGCAGTATGATTTCACACGTACGAATTTTTTAAACTGAAAAGCCGCGCTTTGGTTCCGCGGCTCATCTCCCACAGGGCGTAACCTCCTTGCGTCTATCACCCCATGTCTCTTCTTACGAACAACCTCCTGGCTTATGCTCCCGTAATCAAGACATGCTCATGCTCTCTCCTTCCGACGCTAATTCCATTGCATCTCCTCCTGCTGCCGCCCCGCCCGCACTGTCGCCCGTGTCACCCTCCACCTCGATGGCGTCCAGATACCGCTGCAAAGCCTCTCCTTCGATGATTTCCAGAGGGTGGTCTTTGCCTACAACAGCCACCGATGCATTATCCTTACTAAGCTCTTTGTCTCCTGTCATGTTCGTGATTGCGTGTGGTCAGCAGTGTGTGTGGTCGGCAGGAAAAAACCGATGGCAGAAATGGCTCGACTTGCCCTATCCCGTCCGTCTAGGCCACTCATTCTGCCACCAATTCCCAAACATCCTTACCCGCTGTGCCTGAGAGTGCTTTCAGAGCATGCTTGATCAACTCGTCTTGCCCCAACGACTCGAATTCTGCGTGATACTTCTCGAGGTATGTCTTCCCAGACTGGGCGCGGGACCCGATAGCTTGCGCAATATACTCATAGTACGCGCCCGAAGGGTCCGTTTGGTATAGGTGAGGTCCAGTTTGATCGTACGAGGCGATCTAGGAGAGTCCGGAAGTGGAAAGATGGATCGCAATTGCGTGTACACCGTAAGGATTAAAAAAGGTCATAGAGCCAGATCCCGCTTTATTTTTCACGTACCAGCAACCCGACGCCATACGGCCGCCGCACGTAGGACTGAGTGCAACGTTGGTGCTTGTCAGCAACGTCAACCACCAATCGGCTCGCCTGCAACGCGCTGCCGTAAACGTACTTATGATTCAGAGCTTCCGTGCGCATGTATTTCGCCAAGGATCTGGCGTCGGCGGTCAAACCCGAGATGGCTATGCCGATGTGATTGTCCACTTTAAAAATCTTCTTCTGGTAAGACGAAAGCTCATTGGCCGATCGTTTCAAAGCTGCCAAAACCACGAAATCCTTTGACCTTAGTCCAAGGGCGCAAGCACCCTGAGAGGAAATTTTGACATGGAACGTAATGAGCACCCAAAGATCATTCAAGCACTCTTACGAAATACAGGTAGAATAAACAATGAATAAGAGAAATTCGGTATAGTGCATTCCGCCATTTCCATTGCTCCTCTTGCGCTGCCAGCACTAGCAGCCCCTGTGCCGCCATTACCTGCTTGACCGCCTCCAGTGCATACTCCACTTGATGCAATCGTCCCTGCGGGCTCCAAACCGTCACGTCTGTATCGTACTGGTTGCGAAACATTGCTTCCTATGGTTTACATCGATTCAAATGGAAATTGCGGAGGTTTAGAGTTTTTCCGAGCTTCATGTCATTCTTCGACTTCTTCAGTGGAGTGATCGGCCTCAAAATTCCTTTGTCCGCTTTACCGCCGATCAAACTGCAGCTAGATCTACACATCCGTTCAATTCCTGCGTCCCTTGACATCCATAAATATTTAACATGACACGGACGCGGAGATGGACCTCGGGACGGCTTGGTTAGTCTTTCCACTCGCCAAGGAATTCGAAGGCGAGGAGGGCAACAAACAGCGTGTTCCCGCGACCTCACATGCCTAGCCTTAGCATTGCCCTCCGTCATGCCGTCTGGTCTGGGATCGTTACCCAATGCACCTCACCGATTTAATATCAAGAGTATATTTGAGTAGTCCATGCATTTCTGGCGAAGTCTAATGTGGCAAGGTTTGACGGCCGTCAGGGCCGCGCCGGGGTCGAGGGCCCAGACGATGCTTGTACATGAGGGTGATAGAAGTGTGTTCCAACTTCATGCATCCTCACCGGCATCAATTAAGGACGGTGGCGACCATGAGCTTGCAAGCTTTACTTCTGGCGCTACAAGAAACTTTGTTTTCCATGGTATCATGTGCTTTGGGTATAAGACATGAGTGAGGTAGCACCGACATGGCATCCTGCCGAGAAGATACGTAAATTGCAACGGGCCTCGCTCTGGACTTTTCGATGGCACATGCTCTTCGGCATGAAAGCAAATAACTGGGGTGTCTTCGTGCTGACTGGTACTCGCCCTTCAACGAGCACACTCAGGCATCTAGCACAGGCTAGTAGAAGCCTAAAAGTCGCACAGGCGGGGATTCATATGCACCAACGACAGGACGCCTCCTCCTTCGAATTATTTACAAATAGTTATGATGGAAATAAAAAAGCCCTTTTGATTTTTGATCCCGGGACTCAGTTCATTTTTAACTCTTCATGTATGTTCTGTCACTACTTTCTGGCCCTTTGAAATTTGCCAGTACCAGTTCAGACGAATATACACCACCCACTAAGTAATTCCACATTTAGTGTTCAGATACAGGATAGTCATTAAGGGCTAGGATCCATATCCTCTCCTGGTGAGGCGATTGATTGGGAGGATCCACGGCTCCGACGGCTCTGGCTCGTGAGGAGCGGTTTCTCCGCGTGGCAGACCTCACACTTCTTCCTCCGCGAGGAATTTTCATATGTACAAGCCGGGCACGCCCAGGCAGTAGATTCAGTGCCTCCTTGGCTGGAATACTTTTCTTGTTCGTTTGACCTTCCTGATGCCTTCTTATGGCCCTTCATCTTTTGCGGGCTCAGGGTAGCCGCTCGTTTTCTTCCTGTTCCTTCCCTTTTTTCGTCCATTTTGTCATTTGCCCCCTCCCACACGTTTACAGCAGATTTATTGCCGCTCCGTTTTGCCGTCAGGAAAGCGTCATCCTCCTTCTCTGAAGTTGCCTGGAAGTCGTAGTCATCGTCTCCGCAACCCGTTGAATCCATGAAAGCCATTTCCTCTTCATACACCTGCGCCTCGAGTGAGAGATGATGTCGCCCCTGTCCATCCTCTCCTTTTTCGTCGTTTTTTGCGTCAGGGCCCTTGTCTGCTTGCTCAACTTCACCGGTTGCTGCATTCACGCTCCTCTCAGTGTCCTCGTCCTCATCGTCATCCTCCCCGTCCTCCGCGGCGCTGCTCTCGTCATCAGTCAATAGCACTGCAGCAGACAAGAAAACAAGAAGGATTATGAGGTATATGCATGAAATAGCCCCCTCACTTAGATGCAGACGTTTTTTTCAAAAGGCATGACAAGGTTACTTACAAAGAACATCTTTCATATCCTCGTCTCGCTGATGTGTTGTCCGAGTCGTCTTGGCCCGCTTCATAGCCTCCTCTTTCCCCCTTTTGTCTTCAACCTCGCGCTCGCTTTCAGTATCATCCAAATCTTTTCCCGGGGATTTCATCCAGCCTTCCTCACTGTTCTGAAACGACGAGGAACTTGCCACTGAAGATTTGGAGGAGGACGAGTCGCTTGATTCGTCCTCGTCCTCGACCGCCACCTTCTTGCCTTTCTTTTTTTCTCCCTTTTCCTTGCCGCGACCAATCGCTTCTGATGGAGAGGACTTGTTTTCTTTCATCAGCTTTTGCGGCCTCCCTCGCTGCTTACGCGTTACAAGACGGCCACGACGATACACGGCGTCGGACTTTGCTTCTTGCCCCTCAGTATCCTCCATCTCCCTTCCGCTACTTGACCCGTCCGCGTCATCCTCGCTGTTACCGTCCTGACCCCCTCCGGCCTCGTCACTGCCAGCATCATCCCCACTGCTTTCTCCCTTGTCCTCCTCTTCCTCCGACTCACCCCCCGGCCGCTCTCTCCGCTTGACTTCGGGTTGCGGGTACTGCTGCAGGAGGCTCCAGGTCACTTCCAGACCGAAGACAAAGGAAACTACATCCATGCCTGTCCCCAGGCCCAGCATGGCCTCCCTGAAGACGGGGTCGTCCACCGTCTCGACGTTCCAGTGGTGGCTCCAATTGTTCAAATCTTCCTCAAGTGGCATCCCGACCTGGGCTTGAAAGCGATTTCCTTCCTCCACCGTCTCTTCTTGTGCTTCCAGATCCTTTTTTACTCGGTTCTCTTCCGCTGCAGAAGACGCCGTCGAATCGACCTTCGCAGGTTTCGCTTTGTCCATTGCCACCTCGTCCTCCTTCTTCTCCTCATTACTTTGATACCTTAATGACAACAAAGTCGGGGCCAACGCCCTCCATTGTCGTTCGAACGCGGTGCTCAAGCGGTATAGTCCCGTTTGCAGCTGTGCTAAGTCTGTTCCCCTCCCTTCTCCAGAGCCCTCTGTATCATTGCGTGAACCAGCCGCGCCACTGGCAGCACGATCTGTCGCCGCCTTTGCAACCGCTTTATCAACCGCTGTAAGCTGTCTGCGCATGTGTTTGGTGAAAGCAGGCAAGTCCGCGTACTCTCCGTCGTCCAACCTGCGGAGAACCTCCGCCCAGTTTAGGAGCTCTACCCTCTCTTCAACCGGCAACCGAGCAACCAGCTCGTTCAGGTCATTTCTCACTGCCTGCATTAAGGACCCGTCCTGCAACTCTACGACCAAGCCACGCACAGCCTCGCATTGCGCCTTACTCAACCCGACACCTGCTGCTGCTTCCTCGGCCCCTCCCGTCCCTCCCTGCAGAGCCGCCGTTGGACAACGCTTGCAAGCAAGCTTTTTGTGAGTGTCTGATACCGTCGTCTCATCAAACCTGAAAAGCTGGCGCAGATCTTTTGAGGAGAGGGAATTAACCTCCTCTTTGTCATCCACGATGGATTGCAAGCCTTCTTTGGACAACTGACGCATGAAAATTTTTTCCTCAATGGTCCCGGTGCTGACAAATCGGTAGATAAAACAACGGCGCTGTTGTCCCTCCCGCCAGACTCGGGCTGCCGCCTGCTTATCCACTGCGGGGTTCCAATCGGGATCAAATAAGACAAGTCGATTTGCGCCGATCAAATTGATGCCACACCCTCCCGCTTTGGAGGAAAGGAGAAAAGCAAATGAGTTCGAGTGCACGTCATTGAAGATGTCCACGAGCTTTTGCCGTTTTGTCACGTTTGTGCTCCCATCCAAGCGGATGACCGGCCAATTTCGCCAGTTGCACAAACGCCCGATCATGTCCAACGTCTGCGTGTAGTTCGATACCACCACGATACGCTCCTTCCCCGTCGCCCGCATTTGCTGCATCAACCGCTCCAGGACAAGCATTTTACCAGACATATGCGCTTGCACTCGCTGGTGGGCCCCCCGTTCTCCAGCGCCGGCACTTCGCACGTTGCTTACCGGTGGAGGGAGAAGGTGGGCGATTTCTTGCAGCCCAATGCCCTGCCCTTTATTACTTCCTCCTCCCCCGTAATTGACCGCGGGTCCCCCCCTCGAAGACGATGAGGAGGGCGAGCTTTCCTGCAGCAACATGGGATGGTTGCACAGCTTTTGCAGTGCGCCGATCGAGGACAGAATGTTTGTTTGCTTCCCCTCACAAATGTGACGGATTTCTTTGGAAGACAAGAGGTGCTTGTACACATTTCTTTGCAGAGGGGTCAGACGACAGCACACCACCTGTACCAGTTTCGCAGGCAAGTGCTGAGCGTTTAGGGTGTTCGTTCTCCGCAAAATGAAATGGTTCACCAAGGTCGACATATCGTACTGGCAACGCTGCGCTTTTAAAAGCTCTGCATCTGTTGCGTCAGGTTCCCTGCCGGCGAGGACGTGCCTCACCACCTGCTTCCGAAATTGAGTCGGCGTGCCCAAGATTCCAGGATTGGTGAAATCCACCATGGCGTAAAACTCGTTCAAGTCATTCTGTAAAGGTGTGCCCGACAGGAGCACCCGACGCCGGCAGTGCAACTTGGCCAGGGCTTGATTCGTGGCAGTCTCCGCGTTTTTCAAGCGGTGGGCCTCGTCACAAATAAGGACATCACAGCAACCCGCGCAACCCGCCGGGAAGCTCTTGGCGTGGCCTCGGAAGGTCTCATAGGAAATGATCAAGACTAATGGGGAAGAGCGTGGGCAAATGTGAAGTCAGGGGGAATATCGATGAAAAACGACGCATACAATGTCATGACCGACTATCAGCAGCGACAGAAGTGCATGGTCTCAGCCTCAACATGAAGCGAGGAAAACCTCGCGGAGAGGATCTATCCTACTATTTGCGAGACCTAGCTGGAGAGATCGATCCAGGACACCCCCCTTCGTGTCTCTACAATCCTCCCTTTTGTGCCGCAATATTTTTGTTAGGGCTAGCATGCTTTGTTCTCCAAATGGAAAATTAAAATAAGCTCTTTCAATGAAACCCATCCTGATGGCAATCGAGTACTTCAGCTACCGCAAGCCTTCCCCTGCCTCGACCCCCTTGGTCTTCCCTTCCGCCCGCCCTTACCGCGATTCCTGGGGTTGCTGAGAAAGCGGTTTATCTCGATCTTGATATTCTTCCCCGACTCCGTGACGGCCACCACCTGGAGGTCCGGGTCGTCGCCCACCCATTTGGCGATCTCGTTCGCCCAGTTTTTGATCAGGCTCGTGGGCGTCACCACCATCGCCTTCCGCGCGACGCGCTCGCCCGGCTTGAAGCCTTTTTTCAGGAGGGTGTGAAGCACCACGATGGACTGGAGGGTCTTCCCAAGGCCCATGTCGTCGGCGAGGATGCACCCCTGCCCTTCAAAGCCCTCGCGTAGCCCGGTCAGGCACTCGAAGACGAAGTGGACTCCCTCCCGTTGGTGGGGCCGCAGGACCTTGCAGAGACGGTCCTCCACCTGAATGCGGTGCTTGACTTTTTGTCCCTCGTTGTTCTCCACCTCGCCCTCCCACAAGACCAGGGGCTCCCACATTGGCTCTTCTTCAAGCGCCTTCGCCTCCGTCCCTTCTGACGGCAACACGTCCTCCTCCGCCTCGCCCAGCCTCAAAGCTTCGTTTCCGTCCAAATTTGTCATATCTTGCAATACAGGCTGAAACTTCGTCATCCCGGGGACCCCCGTGGATTTAATGAACATGTGTGCATGAGGCTTGCGCACTCCAAGAGACTTTTTTTTGAAAAGCTCGTCACTGTCGGACGAGCGCGAAGTGCACGGCGAGACAAACTTGCTGGTAACAGGCCGCCCTTGCTGCACCATGAGCCAATTCGTGAGCGGCTCCCGTGAGACAATACATTTGCCCGAAGCCACAGCGGCAGCATTGCGCCTTGCCACGATGCTTTCTCCCGTTATTGCGCCAGCATGCTTTCCGTCGCTCGGACCGCTTTGGGCTCCTGCATCTCTGTTTCCTGCATTTTCGACCCCACTAGAACTGGCAAAGCGATGACCGCTGTCCGGCAACTTTTTAAGGGAGGGTGCGTGGCTGCGTCGCATGAGGCCGCCCCAGGCCGGCTGGAAAAGCTTTGCGGAGGATGAAGAATGCGCTTCTTGCTGCTATTTGAAGATTTTGAGCCTGTTAAAAGTATATTATGAGCCAGCAAATCAAAGCAAGCTATCCGCCACTTCCCTGTTTCCTGAGGAGGGTGTTCTCAATTTTTGGATGGTCTTGCGCCAATCAGGGGGGCGGGATGAGGAGGACAGGGACGGGGCAGGTGATATCAGGCAGGTGATATCGCTGTCCGCTTTGGGCGATGGGGCGGGTACCGAGACCGCCGCAGGCAAGCACGCTTTCATAATTTTCATGAGAGCTTTTTCCTGGCCACAACGGGGTTCAAATGCTCCCAATTGCACTTCTCTCAAAACCTCGAGGAATGCGATTCATCTTAATCGCCCAAAGTGGTTTGTTGACCCTGTCTTCTCCAATTCTAGCATTCCCTTCACAGGGGCTTGCATTTGACTCTCCCCTTTCAACAGCAAGCAAATGCCACAATTGGCGTGGCACTTGCTACCTGTCTCCGACATCAAGGAATTTCTCTCTCTCTGTCGACCTTGTGTGGGATGGTTACCTTTGAAGCACGCATCCAGCCTCTTTACTCTCTTTGTCGTGGACAGCGAGGATACCTGTAGGTCCACCCACGATCGGAAGAACGCCGCCGTTGCCGCTTGTGTCCGACTAGGCATACATATCCACCCTCTCTATACCAGTGAAATTACCATGGGGAGCACTGGCCTATTAAAACCGACATCATGCGAGACCATGCTATACTGCAATGATAGTGCCACCCTGCCCCTGCGTCCCGGAGCTCTGGATTGTGTTGTCTTTCGAGTGAAGGATTCGTCGGTTGGAGCTCTGCATTCTTCTGTCACTCAGCTCGCGTCCTATCTGACAGCCGACAAATTGACGCCGTCCTTGTTCTGCGTCGTGATTCCAGGGTACCTGACTGTAGACGTCTTGGTCGCCATAGAGGAGACCTTTAACCTCTTGCTGGCTCCCTCCTTCTCCTCCTCCCCCTTGCGTAAAGATGCAGGCTTGCGAATCGTTACACTACGGCAGTTGACACCGGACAAAGTGTGGCAATGTGGGCCGTGTGTCTTGGGGAGCGTGGGCAACTCACCCGACAGCAATGGCGGCACATTCGGTCTAGTCCAGCTACAGCGCCACAGCCTAGCTGCGAGCTCCACTGAACCTGAGGCAACCACAAGCCCGTCGAACAACCCCACGCTAGACAGTCGGATGCGTCTCCTTCATCTCCTCGAGACATCATTGTACCTGGACTTGCATGCCCCGGGCGTCTCAGGGAGCCATGCTTCCCACAGCCCTGCCGTCTCCCGGGTCCCCGCTTCTGGCGCCCCCGTCCTGTCCGCCGAGGACTGGGATTACCTCCTACCCCCGACTCCCAGTACTTGTTCCTTGCACCTCCCTAATTATTACGATGACTGGCGCCGGCACTACCCTGCTCTCCGCCTTTTGCTCGAGAATTTTGACACCTTGAGGGCCGAAGCCGCGGGCGTCTCCTCCTGGACCCCGTGGCCAGAGTACCACTTCCGGGACGGGGGGGTGGAGAACGACTGGCGCGTCGTTCCATTCTTGCACACCTTCCCCGCGACGGACCCGGGCGCCTCCAAATGGATCCCTAGCACCTGCGCCCGGTGTCCGGCCATCGTGCAGGTCCTTCAGAGTCTGAGGCCCGCCCTGCGCACCGCCTTGCTCTCTCGCCTCGGCCCCGACACGCGGCTTTCCGCCCACACAGGCTGGGAAGATCTGGCCAATCACGTCCTGCGCGTGCATTTGACTTTGGTGGCCCCTCCTCTAGGCCCAAACGGTGTTGGTTCCTGCGGGACATGGGTGGAGGGAGAAGTGCGGTGTCATCGTGAGAGGGACTTCATCGTCTTCGACGACTCCAAAGTACACAAGGCCTTTAATCTACACCCGACAGAATCAAGAATAGTACTTATCATGGATCTGGTTCGACCGAAGTATGTCGAGGCCGGTGTGGCTGTAGGAGGGCACACTGAGGAGTTGGACAAGTTTATAAGTGCGTTTCAGTGACCCATTGGAAAGCGAGCGTAGAGTTTATCATGACCAACTTATTCAAGGCACTGACCAGAAATCCTAAATGAAACATTGTAGCATTAGAATGGAAATTTGGTCGTTTCATTTGATTACTCTGTTTTATCCGTGCTTATTCAAGGCACTAGCAGCCTCTTATTGCGGAAAAGCATCATACATAACATAAATGTGACTCATGTACATCCTAAAACGTCTATTGAAGACACACAAAAACACGACCTACGGTCTCGACTAGAATAAGCAAAAGTTGGCGCGTGATTAGGATTTATCGCCGTGTTGTCTACAGAAACCGCGGAAATCCCACGCAATATAATTTTGTTTTTACATGCGAAACCTTTATTCTAATGTGTTTTCGGACGCACCGCACATCTTAATAGATACATGGGGATATCTATAAGGAGTGTCTGACATTATAAATTGCTTCCATAGTCCGGGCATTTCCTGGCCTCCACCAGTCCAACATCTGCCAGTGCAGGATGTCCACGTCCTGCCTTTGCAGATTCTTCCCAGGCTTTAGCTGGTCCAACGTCTTCTTCAAGGATGCCCACGCCCGCTTCAAGGCGACTGGCGTCTCTGCGCGCTTGGTCGAATCCATCAAGACGGCCACTGCTTCCTGATGCAGCCCTTTAAGGCCCAAACCTTCCGCGTGCGTGACCGCTCCGGAATCGCCCTCCGCTTCAAGCATCGCCAGAACTTCCCTGCGACGCGTCACCATTGTTTTGTGCAGATTGTGCCAGAGGAGGAAAGTAGGATTCACTTTTACATTGGAGTAGCTCAGACGCTGGGCTAATCGAAGGCCCGCGCGGGGTCCAACCCGACTGAGCGCCACATATGTTTGGCCTCCGTCAAAGCACCGCTCGACGTCCACCAAAGCCTCTTGCAGGGTCATTCCCTGAGACTTGTGAATAGAAATAGCGAAACCGATCATCAAAGGGAGCTGCAGGCGGCACGTACATCCGACGCCGACGATTGTCTCCGAAAAAAGCTCGGGGAAGATGGCCTTCTTGCGGCCGTTGCTAAAGAGAACCACCGGAATGCGGCTCTTGTTGGCTGTGTACCACGCCTCTACGAGCCTCTCTTTGTAGCAATGAAGGCTCCTTTTATTATCCGTCCCATTTTCGGAGGAGGGAGGACGTGTCTCGACAGCGTGCGGGGCCGGGCTAGGCTCCCTCAAGTTTTCCTCTGATTCCCCTCCGGCAGCTCCCGCCCCGACGCCCGATGTGTCCTGGTCAAAAAAAGGATTTCCTTCCGGTGCCCACTCCACCACCATGCCAACGCTTCCATTGACTAGCTTCTGCGGCCCCAATAAATCTACGTTTTTTAATAGCAAGATCTTGGCTCCTAACTTCAGCTTGACCCTCTCTGCAGCTAGGCACGTCTTGTAGTACAAGTGATTTCCCAGCAATAATTCCAGATCCCGCCGTTGCCGCCCATCGTAACCTTGTGCGGTCTCCTGGCGACGGAGGATGACCCCGCTGTCCTCGTGCCAGACGAAGTCCTGAGCCTCGTACTCTTCCAGCCGGGTGGGCAACCTGTCCAGCATCACCCGGTTCCGGCGCTCCACCAGCGCGTTTACGGGGTACAGGTGCAGAGGCTCCTCTGCTATTTGGCAGGCTGGAGCGGGCCGTGTCATTTCCAGTGAGCCTAACTGCCTCAAGCTAGCCTGGGCAGCCTCTCCTAAACTCGTCGAGGCCGGCCCGCCGCCACTCGCGGACACGCCATGCCCGTCCTCCCCTTCCGTTTTCCAAGCCAGCTTCCTCTTCTTCTGGTCGCTCTCCTCTTCGCGCCCTCCTTCGTCCTTCAACTGCGGCCGTTCTCTTGACTTCCGTTCGCTTTCTTGGAGGGCCTGCTCCCGTCGAAGCGGGGCGTGGTAGAACTCCTGATTGAGCCAGTCGAAGTCCTCGGCTGTCGTGTGCCCGGTTCGCACTCGATTCAAGGTAGCGATAAAGCGAGCGTCGTCCTGTCGGAACACCTTTTTCAACTCAATCACGCGCATGTCTAGATCCCACCATGCGTCAGACTGGAATGCCAGCCCCCGGTTGGAGAAAAGCACTTCTTGCCGGGCTCCCCGTCGGGGGGCTACACGCCCTCGCTCCAGACCTGGACCCTGTGTCTCTGCATCGCACAAAAGAGCGCCCCTGCTAATCACAGGCATGTGCCAAAAATCTTCGTGGCCTTCGAAGGCCCAGTCTTGCCGCCTCACAAAGTCACTGGTGGTGTAGCTGGGGTCCTCAGGGACCGGTGGCAGCTGGGCGAAGTCCCCCACAAATACTACCTGCAGCCCTCCAAAAGGCTCCTTGCTCCTACGCAGCTTTTGGATGATGCGATTTAATGTGTCCAGCATCTCTCCACTCAGCATGGAGATTTCATCCACGAACAACACCTCGTAGTGCCTGCTCCACCGCCTCTCCACCACCTTATCCTGGTAGAACATGCGCCCGAAATGATCCCAACACCGGGGCACGCCCACGCCTGTCGCCGCGTGCAAAGTCGTTCCGTCCACGTGCGTGCTAGCGATTCCTGTGCTTGCCGTGATACACACCTTTCTACTAAAGGCACGTCCGTGATGTCTTCGCAAAAGGTTGATGATTAAATTGGTCACGAAGCTTTTTCCTACGCCGCCAGACCCCGACAGAAAGACGTTCCTTCGCCGCAGGAGGACTTCCTCCAGGGCGTTGTATTGTAATGCATCAAGATTTATTCCAGCGCACATATTGTCGAGCTGTGAATGCATCCAACCGGCAGACATGTTCATGCTACCCTCACATGGCGCCGCCAGGGTTGCAGTGGCGATATTTTCCTCTCCAACAACCGTCGAGGCGCATTTCTGGTATCCCAAAGTGCGTACATATATCTGAGCATCTTCGAGGTTGGAGAAGGGGCGAATGGAAAAAGTACTGCGGGTCTTTGTGGCAAGAAACTCCTTTACACCTGCCCACTCTTGAAAGACGTGTGCCGCTGCTGGGGTGCTTGTAATAAGACCTTCGGCGCCTTCGATCTTGGGTCCCGATTCTTCAATGCAAACGACATAATAAATTATCATGCCGATCTAACTCTAAAAAAAGTAAATTTATTTGTGTTCTTCTGAGCTTTCATCAGGGTCGAGGCGAGGCGGGGCGTACAGCAGTCTGGCGGCACTGGCAGGTGCGTCAGCTGAGAGGGAAATGATGGAAGCGACGGATCGAGAAGTCGACCAGGCTTGAGTCAAGCCTGTGATCGGTTTGAGTACGACGTTGAGGCCTCTCTGCACCTGTCCTGTATGCTCCGAAACTGCAAACACACGTCTGTAGGCGGTATGAAATAAGTTGACATAATCTTTTTTGACCTCCCGCGTCGCAACGGCTGATTGAGCCTTGAAAAAGGGGTGATATTGACTGCTCAAATTGACCGTATATAAGCCTCTTTTAAAACGGGAAAAAAAAATCGGAACCCAGGCCTCCGCTCTATCAAAATAATCGCTACAGCCATGGAAAATGAGCTCAGCAGTGCAAGGGCTGAGATTATGATCGGACGATCATGGCCAATGAAAATGAGCTCAACAAAAATTCAACAGATCGTACTTCGGGGCAATCAAAAGCACCGATCACATCTAAGCTTGAATGCTCAAGATCAATGTATAAATCGATTAGAATACAGGTCATAGCCAAGCAAACATCGATTCCTGGAGTCATCGCTTGGTCACATTTTCCGGTCGATGTGTCGATCCATCGTTCACGACGTTTTCTTTTTTGCTCACTGGTTTATCGCTCTGTGTGTCATTTATCGCTCGGGTCTTCTTGTCAAATTTTTGGCTTGTCGCATGCAGATCGACACATTTGCATGCGTAATGTAGAGCCATGCAGAGGTATGAAAGAAAGGGGCTGACAGGATTGGGCTTCCTCCCTCCCCCTTCCCTGCAGGGCTTTACATGTATAGAGACACAAACAAACACATATACCACGTCCTGCGTTTTCTTTACCTCTCCTCTCTCCCCATTCTCATCATTTTTCTCTTTCTGTCCCTTTCAGCCATTTCAGTCTCCTCCTCATCTATAAAAATACCAACCTACATGGTTCCGGAAAGTGCGCACTTCACACTTGATGGCCCCCCAGTAGTCCTCCAATAATGCTTCTTTCTTCTCGTCAGATGTCTTCTCTAGCTTACACACAGTCAGAAAATAAACAACAAGTGCTTTTGTATGAAGGCGGAGGGGGCCGCAGCCATTGATGTTTTTTGCACGTCTCTCTTACAAAAAGGCGGAGTCGCGATTGCTGGATCTTGGCAGTGCCGGACGGAAGAAACATAATCTTAAGAGGATGTATGTTCTGTTAATGCTATTATGTTTGCCGTGTGACGTGTCTGGTCTCAATGAAAAACAAATGCTTGCGCTGTAGATGCTACAATGATTGACAACTTTGAAAAGCGCACGAATAATACAGTAGAGGGAAGGCTTGCGGTACTATTGCTAGCTAGCATTGGAAAAGCGCACGAGTAGTACGAGTCGTACTAGTAGTACTCGGAATACGTAGCATGTACTACTAAAAGTACTAGAACTGAATACCAATGGTAGCTACAGGGAACGGTAGCTGCACTGAAATTGGAAAAGCGCACGCATAGTAGGGACTGAGTGACAGGTACAGAGACTAGTAGCGGTAGTAAAATTGGCAAAGCGCACGAAAGGCAGGTACTGAGAGGCAGCTGCAGGGAATAGGAACAGGAGTATAATTGGAAAAGCACACCAAAAGTAGGTACTATCATTGAGTGTTTGCTACAGGGACGAGGAAGTGGGAAGGAAGGTTCGGGGAGGAGGTTTGGGCAACCGTTACTCCGAAGGTAACGGCCCCGTGAGTCACGATCGGTCCCTGCCAGTGCTGAAAAATTATGCTGCCGGGCAAAAAGAGAGAGATTGATGTTTCTTGATAGACTTGGGAAAAAGCAAACATTTAACCAGATTGATAAACCACCCTGTGTGGCAATGGTGGTCCCCGATGGCACAAAAAGGCGGTGGTTGAGTCCCAACTACAAAGCGGCGAATAAACCTTCAAGTTCAAGTCGAAGGCGACTTGCAGTCCCAGTTGGGTGTTGGGACCCCAACACCGTGTCGGTGTTCCTCGACAGGTGCTACCTCTTGGCTTGTAGGCCACTGCATGCGCGCTACGTGACTATACCGAAGGAATCACCAGGAAGGCACTTCGGGATTCCGGGACCATAGGAAAATGCTTCCGCGCACCACGAGACTAACGATTCCTCTTTCTCTTATTACTGGTACAGGGACCATTCCCTACTCAGCCTGAGAGCGAGCAAGATTCAGTGGTGGGAAATCGGATTTAACTCGCATGAAAGGCTTTGGGGGAAAGCAAATTCTGTGTGGCTACAAGGACCCGCTCCGTTTTGATAAACCATGTCCATATCACACGCGTCATATTGATAATCCCTATAGCCTTTTGGCGCGTCACACCAACGCTATGCACGTCGGCAGACCTGTCAAAATGAGGCGTGAAACGGAGGACATGTCTGTCAGATCACGCCGCAGCAGTTCCCGAAAACGCGCTTGGGGCGAGGCGAAGGAAGCAGATTGCGTCACAGATGCAGGACGTGGCAACAAAGTCAACAGTAATGATAACAATGATCACGACGTAGAAGAGGATGAACGAGAGAATGGGGACGAAGAGGAGCAAGAAGAAAATTATTCGGGAAGGAAGCGGGTTTGAAGAAGGTTAATCGCTACAGTGAGCTCAAGTTTGGCAAGTATGTGGGAAACATGGGTACAGGAACCACCTTGCGTTGTGCTCCCACTTACGGGGAAAAAGATCAGCTGTGGTGGGATTTTATCGTCTAAGCCACGTCTACAAAAGGCACGCCGTGATCGAAAAGCGAATTGTTATTTTGGCAGGCTCGAGAAGATTCCAACGACAGAAGGCGCGGAATTGACCAAGGTGAGCCGCGCAAAAAGTTGTTGATGCGCCACTTCACCCTTGTGAAAGCTCCCCAGGAGCGAGATGGCCAAGGTTGGCAGTTGCCACGTGACGTCCTGGCTTGTCACACCTTCATAGCGGAGGAAGAGTGTACCTGGGATGTAATCGACAGGGAGTAGGTGTGTAGTACAGCATTTGTCTTGCCCATCGTAGAGGATAAAGCCAAGTCCCTGCGACGCATCCCGCTGGATAAGGAAGGTCCTTTACAAGATGGGAAGGTATCTGGTGGTCCCCACAAGCTATAGCTCCACGCAATCTTAAAAAAAACACGAAAGAAAAAAAATCGTTGCGCTGTTTACTTGACCTACGCGTACTATCTGGGTCACCATCACCTTTTGGGGGCATGTGGACAGGGGGGCTTTCACCACTTGAACTTGGAAGACGACGAAGGGAAAGGAATTTGTTATGCTTGCTTAACCAGATCGACTAACTTGGATCTGAATTGGCCTTGCATTGATTAGTTTAGATTACATTTACAATCATGAGCTCAAACAGACAATCAAGATGAATAGTCCCTCTTTGCCATGTAATTGAACCATATGGCCGCGTCCTTGATTGCATTGTATAAAAATCATGAGCTCAAACAGACAATCAAAATGAATAGTCCCTCTTTGCCATGTGATTGAGTCGTACGGCCGCGTCCTTGACGGCATTTTAGAAAACTCATGAGCTCAACCAGACAATCAAAAAGATCGATCCCTGTTTGCCGTGTGATTGAGTCGTACGGCCGCGTCCTTGAATTCATTTCGGAAAAATTATGAACTCAAAAGCATCCAAAACGCTCATGCATACGTTGCGACGCGGCTGCCCAAATGTGTGTTAAAAATGTCAGGTCGCGCCACAAGTGAGTGATGGATGTTTCTCGACATGTGGAAAGGAATAGCGCATTTGGGTCGCGGTCCGGCCGAGCCGAGCCGCAATACCACCCGGCGGGATGCGCGCAAGGGGAGTATAGTCTTTCCCTCGGGGAAGAAGGTGTTGTCATAGCTTTACCTATTTGGTATTTCTCTGAGCCTTCCTTTCCAATGTGGGTACTGTCAGTCCATATGGTTATTGCCATATCTATGGGACGGATTGGCAGAAGAGAGTGGGACTCCTACCAACGGGTCTGTGTGACCCGGATCTGCTTGTAAAACACGCGCACGCACGAAGGAATCATGAACCTAGAGACATTCTGTACAGCTCTTGTCTTTGTGTCTCTGAGCTTATAATGTTAGCTCACCCGGAATTGTCACATTACTTCCCCGAGGTCGTTCCCTCACCCTCGTAGAGCTCGCTGCTAACTTTGCTCTTAGGGGCCACCCGACCGCTTTGTACATGTGTTCCTCAACCCTCATGTCGAGCAGCAACTTTGCTTTGAAACCTCAACTACATCCTGTGCCACCCTTCAGACCGTATGCGAGTTTTAGCGTGGACAAACGCTGCCTTGAACGTTGCACTTTCGGTCGAGCTTCGCTCAGGCTCGTCTCCATCAAGAATTTTTCCCACGGGCGCTCTTGGTTACGTCACACGACCCAGCTGCTTGGAGGGTCTGGTCATGTCTACGGAAGGTGGCTCAAGCGGTACCAATGATGATGGGCGAAGAAGAGCGAGTTTTTCTTCCGCAGAACATTTACCTGCATCATCAATCACTACAAGTGCTCATGGCATGGAAGATCAACACAAGCCTGCTGAAGAGAAAGGAGCCCTACCGCCGCCTGTTGTGCCAGAAAAGGAAATGAAGAAGATGCGAAAAAAAGCGGCCAAGGCTGCCAAGCGTGAAAAACGTGAAAGTAATAAATTATCTCTCAAGCCTTGTGTCATCTGCAACCGGGACCAAGACCTGCTGATCCGTTGTCAGGTTGATTCTTCACTGGAATGGAAGATGGTGTGCGGAAAATGTTGGAGGGAAGTTAGCGGGGGAGTCGTAGACGGTGATGCTGCGCACCCACACTATCGATACGGTGGCCTATGGAAGGCTCGATAGTTGCTAAGGGGCTTGGGTAAAGTAAAAATGACGGGATGAAAAACTGTCTCAAGGAGCCATCAGTTTACGTTTCTTTTCCGGAATTTCATTTCAACCCCTTGGGTGTCCAGTGTCTATCAGATGTGCATGTCGTCTTGGGGTAATATTTTCTTTAAATTTCTTAAATTTGGTAAAACAAATGGATAAAGGAGGCTGGACTAGATTTCTGCGACGCTCCCACGTTATCGGCCTCACTGTGCTCGTCATTTATTCAAGCTTTTCCTGAATAGCAGGGAGACAACGTTACCACCCGTTGTCCCCAGAACAAGGCGCTCCTCATCATGCTGCATGCACGCCACGGAGGTCCGGGTGTGGGAGATCCCGTCCTCGCTGTGGAAGAGCGCGGACGCCTGGAGATCGCAGCCGATGATCTTGCCATGGTGCTTGTCTTCATAGCGGGGCCGAACAAAATGGTTGCTGCCGCCCGATGCACGCCCAAACGCGTCTCTACTAATATCCTGCATTTCCCCGACATCATGCACGAGGGCGAGCGTGTCGACAGACTGAGCCCCGAAGGTACGCGACAGGTAGGCCATCCCCCTGTTGTAGGCGACCTGCCCGTCCCAATCCACGCTGACGAGACGGCCCGTCTCCCGCGACAATTGCATGGTCTCCACCGCGTACTCGTGCTTGGCCAGCGTGCTCACATAGCGTCCGGTGCCCAAGTCGTACTCCCGCACGACCCCGTCGTAGCACCCGGTGACCAGCCGGGGCCCCGCACACTCCAGACACCTGACTTCCTCGAAATGATTCGGGTGCACGAATTTTGTGAGCACACGCCCAGGCCGGCGAAGGTCCCAGGCCTTGCAGGTGGCGTCCGCCGAGCCGGTGATCAAAAGGTGTCGGCCCATGTCCAAGTGCACGCCTCGGATCCACGACTGATGCCCATGGAAGGCGATGGCGGCCTCCGCCTGCCTGTCCACATCCGAGAGGGCCAGGCTACAGTAGCCTCCGGACGCGACCATCAAGGTGCCGCCCGCCTGGCCGCAGGCCTCGGCTGCGTCTGGGTGGCTGTCTGTGTCCACGCCCAGGCACCAGACGCTGGAGGCGTGATGGTGCAGACTCGCTAGTTTGCGCCCCACCGTCCAATCCAAGACTTCCACCCCTGTGTCATTCCCGGCAACCAAGAGCTTGGCTGGGTCACCAGAAGCCACAACCATGGTGTAGATCATGGAATTTCCACTCTTGGCTCGGAGCAAAAGCTCGGGCCCTTTCGACAAGGGCAGATGCCCGGAGTCACCCACACGATATGCGCCCACATGGTAACGTTTTGCAGCCAGCATCACCTCACGGGTACCAACTCTGACAAGTGCGAGCGCTTTCACAGGCGAGGAAGACACTTCTTTTGGCATTTCAAGGCGTTCTTGTATTACCGTCGTGGGTCGGCCCCGCCGCCAGTTCAGCTCTGCCTCGGCATGCTGCAAAAAAATGGAGCGGAAGCAATTTCTTTCCATCGCATTTTTGTATGCACGCGAGGACGGTAGACAGGAAACATATTCCTCGGTCGGTTCGTTTCTCACTACACTTCTTTTGAGGGGATAAAGCCTCGAGCCATAGGCAGGAGAGAAGGCGCTCACACTGGCAGGCGATAGCAGCAGCGCTGGCCACCTCCTCGCGCACAAAGTGAACCAATACTGTGAAGTCAACACATACAAAAGCACGTCCTTGGATGTGTTCGAAAAGGACAACAAGTCTCTCACCAGCAAAAAGGCATACAAATGACCGCTCAAGTGCTGGTCAAGCCGCAAGAAAGAATGGGTGGTGGTGGAGTCATGCATCGGGGCTCCGGATTGGGTACCGGTATTCCTGATGGCTTGGTCAGTAAAATTGAGGGTCATCGCGAAGGCGCCGAGGACAGAGCGTCCACTAGGAATCGTGTGGCATCTATTAAAAGTGTGGGACATAAACATAGTGTTAAGCCAGACCGAAATACATTAATTTGTAAGGCACGATGCCATCATCTATTTATTGCCGTTGGGAACGGGGGAGTTAATGATATCTAAAACCCGCACATTTTCGATATTGACAACACCGTCTTGAGTCCACAAAAATATGAACGAGGGGTGTAGATAAATAGTAAAATAAATAGTGTGTAAGCTATCCAAGGCATGAAAGGGGCGTTTCTTTTGCAATTGACTGCAAAAAGGACTCGAGATTGAAATTCCGAATGCTTCGCGGGCACCCCCCCGGGCCGGATAATAAGAATTGGGGCCGGGGGGGCGGTATTTGGCGGGGAAATTTATGGCACCGTTTTCGATGCGCATACCACCCACGACAAGATGGTTGACAGTGGAGAATCCATGTTTCATGACCAGTAGCAAAACTTGTGACGTCTATTTTCAACCCGTGTACTACCTTATTCCCGTCCTGCGGGAGGATGCACAGTCTAGCCTGGAAGCAGGCAATGAACGAGGATCTCCGAATTGTATAATCCCGCTGAAAAGCAACCCGGACATGGGAGAGAGGGAACGAAGTATGAACGCAGGTTACTTCATGGTGAATGACTTGATACTTTTAAATGCTTTCTGGGTGTATTTCTGCCCCCCCGCCACGCAAGGTTCACAGCTTTTTGAGGGCGTCCTCTTGCCCTGGAAACACCTGTAACTTTACATACTACTTTGCTGATCATACTTTCCTAAGCGTCTGCCAAATATCAACTTAAGTACCATATCGGTGTCGATGTAGTACATCTGGAAGTTTGCTAACGATTTTGATCCATGGTTCTTCAACCAACAACAGCTCATCAGGGCCTAGGGCCTCCACTGCCACAACGCCTTGGTACCCCAAGTGCATTTTGAAATTCCACGAATCGTTCCCATCATCTTCCTTCACCATTTTCCCGTTCAACTGCTCGGAAACATCGCTGCCTGGAGGAAGCGAGCGCTCCTCTGCCTCCTGCACAAGGCTATCACCACGACTCCTGCGCCGTCCGTGCGTGCCCCCCATGTCGTTGTCTTCAATAGCCTGGATCACCTTGTTTGAGGACACTTGCGCAATTTCGGCCTCCCCTCTTTGCTTCTTCTGCTTCCTAGTCGGTAGCCACTCGTGTTGTCGCTTGCGGGTGCTCGCCCTCTGGGCCAGGGCGGCAGGGTGGCTGGCCGGTAGGATCTGGACGAGTTGGCCGGGAGGTCGGCCCAGGTCCACGTAGCAGACGAAGCCGAAGCCGTACAGGACCACCGCCTGGGGCGAGTCCGGGTTGAAACAGACGCCTACGATGCAGTCATGCCGATCCAAAAGCTCCCGGGGAAGGCGGTGGCCCATGTCCTGAGACCAGTCCGTGAGCCTTTGCCCGGCGGCGTCGAAGACGTAGAATCGGTTTGACACGCAGGCGACCACCAGGATGTCCGTCTCAGGATGGAAGGCCAGCGCCGTCGGGGCCGAGTCCAGTCGAGGGAGTCGCCAGGTCAAAGAAAGGGAGC
>Ga0102934_1000510_pt1 | contig 26141 bp, 21 predicted proteins | sample SalPonR2_A_D1_MG_FD_78175 | JGI IMG/M metagenome (GOLD analysis project Ga0102934, IMG submission 78175) | Salt pond soil microbial communities from South San Francisco under conditions of wetland restoration - Salt Pond MetaG R2_A_D1_MG | ecosystem: Environmental > Aquatic > Marine > Intertidal... | reverse complement strand
GAGACAAGTCGCATTCTTGGCCACGCGCTTCGCATCGAATCGGAGTTCGCCGGTCTTCTCGTCCGCGAGCGTAATGCACTGAAGCTCACCCGCCCCATTTTCCGCGACACGCTCGCATCGTGCTCGCGGTTCGTCTTCGACACCAGCGATACCGCAGCGTGGCAGCCCGTGCCGCGTGACTTCCCCGACAGCCCGATCATTTGAGGAGAACAACGATGACGCACGATACGAACAGCAGGTTGGGTTCCGCGGAGGCGGAGGAACCGCAAACTGAGGCGTCGAACAGCGTGATGGAGGAGAGCAATCAGAGCGATGCACAATACGCTCTTGACCTCGCTGACCGGCACCTTCACGGCCATCTCGATGATCGTGATCACGATGATGACCACGAGCATGATGACGATGAGGATGCAGCCGAGCCAAGGCTTCCGGGTTTACGGAAGTCGTCACGGAGCGTTATTGCGAATTGGCTGATCGATAACCCGCTCAAGGAGCCGCTTGCACCGATTTTTGCCGGCACATCTGATTGCGTTCTCGTTGAGACGCCGGATGTCAGCTGGTGCGACCCGCTCGAAGATGCGCTCGTTCATCGGCTGCGCGAACCAAATCGTCTGCGCAGCCGGCACGAAAGTGTGATTTCGGTGACGGACACGCATCGCCGGGATCAGAAAAACGCGATCAGGCGCCAGGCGATCAGCGTCCTGTCAGGCGGCCAGCCGCTCGTGATCTTGTGTGACACGCCGCACGCGAACATGCCCAAAGAGATTCTCGGTCTGATCGATACCCACGCCAGGATCACCGGCTTCTCTGATGAAGAGTTGCGCGCGATCGTCACGGAGCTCGCGGGGGCCGATCCCGGCCCTCTCGATGCCACGCTTCTCAATGGATTGTCGTTCGACCAGATCTGCGGCGCACTGCGACTTGGCGACAATGCGGCGAGGATGATGCGCCGCGTCAAGGTCGTGCGCGAGGCTGCACATCAGACGAAGTCTGTTGCGGCACCCAAACTCGATGTCCTCCAAGGTTATGGAGAAGCAAAAGAGTGGGGTCTGCGTCTGGCACGCGAGATCGACCGTTTTCGGTCGGGACAGATCAGCCTCTCGGATCTTCCACGTGGCCTGCTGCTTTCCGGCCCTCCGGGTTGCGGGAAGACGCTGTTTGCGCAATCGCTTGCTGCGACATGCGCAACACCGATCGTCGAAACAAGTGTTGCGCAATGGTTTCAGGACGGCGACGGACATCTGGGTGACGTGATGTCAGCGATCAAACGCGTGTTCTCGCAAGCGCATCGTCAGCCCAAACCGGTCATCCTGTTTATTGATGAGTGTGACGCACTGATTGATCCCACCGCAAAAGCCGCGAGCCAGACCCACGCCCAGTGGTGGAACACTGTCCGTGCTGGCGTGTTGTCAGCTGTTGATGGCGCGGGGACGGAGCCAGGCCTGATCCTGATCGGGGCCTGCAACTTCCCCGAGATTGTCGATGCCGCGCTTCGCCGTTCCGGGCGGCTCGACAAGCATATCCGCATTCCCCCACCCGACCCCGAGGCCCTCGCCGGCATGCTGCGTGATGCTTTCGGCACCCTGTTGCCTGACGCCGATTATTCCCGGCTTGCTCAGCTTGCGATCGGCATGACCGGGGCTGATATCGCGCGGATCGCACGCGAAGTGCATGCCCAAATCCGCGATCTTGATCGATCGATCGTGGAATCCGATATCGAGGCGGCACTTATGCCGAAAGATCATCGAAGCCCGGAACAGCTTCGCCGCACTGCAATTCACGAAGCCGGTCATGCGTTTGCAGCCCACCTGTTCGGGCGGGACGTGATCTTTGTGCGGCTGGGCACCACGAACCAGCCGGATCACGCCGGATCCGTGATGTTGTCGCGACCAGGGACCTTTACCCGCGAGCTCTTGCACGAAGAAGTCGTCATCGCGCTGGCGGGCCGGGCTGCCGAACATGTGTTCGGGCTCGACGTATCGTCGGGAGCGAGCGTCGATCTTACTGAAGCGACCGAGCTTCTTGTGCGGGGCCATTGCAATTTCGGGCTCGGTGAGACGCTCGACAGCGTCGCTCAGAGCACGCCGATCCCGCAACTGCTGTTCTCTGATGAACGCTTGAAGCGCATCGTGAGTGCTGAGCTCGATACGCTCTGGAAGCGAGCCTGCATGATTATGCGCGACAACCGCCACGTTGTCGAACCAATCAGCGACGCGCTCATCGAGCGTCGCACGCTTGCAGGCGATGAGATCGCCGAGATCGCTTTGGCTCACGATAGGACTGACACCGCGATCGGCGCTGCCTGATTCCGAACCCGACGCGAGACAATGGCTCGCGTCGGCGTCACGACGCCTCAGCAGGCTCTTTTGCTGCCGAAGGTGTTTTCGCCTCTTTTGAGCCGGTGGCCGTGGCCGGCTTTGCGTTCGCGGCTTCGGGCCGCAGGTTGGGCTGGCCCCCAATCCGGAAGTTAGCACTGGGCAACGTTGGAGCGCCGTGTCTTTGCTCAGCAGAAGCGGAAGCAGGCTTCGTGTTCGCGTTATCCAGCGCATGTTCAGACGCGTTTTCAGCATCTGCCGGTTTTTGCGACCGCGCGCCGTTGCCAGCGGCATCTGCCTGGTTGTCGGCATTATCAGCGAGAACCGGGGCCTTTTCGTTTACGCGAGCAGGCTTGATCTGCGTCTGCTCAGAGACAGTATCATCATTTTCTGCAGTGTCTTCGTGCACCGTACCGACTGCTTCATAATGCGCGAGAGCGGCATGCAACGCATTGTCCGCTGCCGAGCGCGCCGTGGCAAGGTCCGCAGCATCGAACGGCTCGTCCAGGGCTTCCGTCGTTTCACCCTGTGCTGCAAGCCGCTCGTCTCCGATGCGCCGCAGCGCCTTGCGTGTCGCCGCGTTCCCGAGCAGCTGCTCGACGATTACGATCAGACCAATCACGACGGCAATCGAATTGCACATCTTGTAGATGAGACTACGCTGTAGGAAATAGCGCAGCACGCGCCCACCTGCGGCTTTTGATGCTTCATTGTTTTTATTGAAATCTTCAAATGAAGAGACATTTACACCAGCCATGACACAGAACTCCGTTTTTCCAGCATTGATTCAAAAATTATGCTCCATCATATAAATGTCAAAAATATGTCAAACAGATTATTACCAAAAAAATCTTGGTAGTCACGCAACTACATAATGTTTGACTATTAAAAACTCCAAGACGCGATGCATTGGCGATGGCGATGCTGTGGGCGACCTGCGAGAATTTTTCAACCTGCCCCGGACCCGATCGCGACAATGCGCACATTGCACATATCGTTAACGCGGAGACTGCCGCGTGTTTCTTGCTGACCTGAACGTTAAGATTTTCCGACTAACGGGGAGAGAAAACCATGATTGGCTCGGAATCGGGGCTCACGAAAACGGCGGCTACGATCGAATTCTACCGGAAGGAGGGTCGCCGGCTGGTCGCGCAGGCCGGCGCATCAGGCATCTCTGACGAATTCGAAAAGATCATGTTTACCGTCCAATGGTTCGCCGCCCAGCACCATCGCTGGAAGCCAGCATCGATCAGAATATTCCGTGCTGCCTTGCGTCAACTCGCTGCAGATTATGCTGAAATCGTACATATAAATCAACAGGATCTCAATGCGTTTGAGAGTGCTCTTCAATTCGGGCCGCGGCCAAAATCAAGGAAGGCAGAAAAAATCGGCGCATCGAAGAAACGCAAGAGTGTGAAAGACTCGGAGATCAAACAGCTTTACAGGTATCTGCGGGAGAAGGACACGCCAACGAGCCGCGTGCTGGCGAAATGGCTGATATTTGGTGCACATTTCGGATGGCGGCCGGCGGAAGCTCTTCGCGGGCTTTCCATCGAAGATGGCAATCTCATTATCAAATGCGCAAAAACGACGAACGGCCGCGGTATCGGGGAAAAGCGGAAGGTTGAGATCAAAAACGATCGTGTGCGGCAGGAGCTGGAGAAATTCATCGCCGAACTCAACGCTCTGACGTCTCAGGTTGACGATGTATCGACAATTCACGATCGTTTCGCGAAAGCGCTCGCAGCGGCATGTGATGCTTGCAAGATCAGGCGGATTTCGCTGTACACGCTCCGCCATCAGTCCCTTGCGACAGCGAAAGTCACCATGGCGCCCGAAGAGGTTGCAGCGTTTGCGGGACACGGCAACGTCAACACCGCCTTCACACATTATGCACGGCGTCGATCGGGTTGGGATGTGAAACCGGCTGTCGCCGTCTCGCCAGCTGAGGTCGCGCTCGTCCGGGGTGAGTTTCAACAATTTAGGCGATCCCGCAAGTCCGCCCCCACTCCCTGACCGACCGACCGCCAGGGAAAAACGCGTTGATGCCAATTGTCGATCACGACGCTCCCGTCACGACGCTCCCGTCACGACGCTCTCCCCGGTCACCGACGCGGTCGACGCTGGCGATTCACGCTGTGGGCACGCACGTCATTGCGCAAGTTGATCGGTGCCGGCTCAACGCCAGCGGTGACGCACGGGATCTTTCTCAAAGCGGAGAGCATCAGGTCGAGGCTGATTGCCTCACGATAACGTTCTCCCGCCTCGCTTTGGCCGCCCTGGCCAAGCAGGTCCTGTCGCCATTCGACCATCACCTCCTGTCGGAGGAGTTCGTTGTTGCCGAAATGCCGAAACGAATGAAAGACCAGCTTTCGTTCACGTGCATCCGGAAGCGCCTGTTTCAGGATGCGGTTCCAACCCCGATCGAAGGCATTGCCCAGCGCACGAGCGGGATTGTCGCCATAGAGTTCGGGAAACACCAAATCATAGCCGGTAGCCGCGATTTGCCGGCAATATTCCTCCAGGCCGAGCCGCAGCAATTCGGGGTGAATGTGGATCTTGCGTTCCGACTGGGCGTTCTTGATGCGTCGATATTTGTTGACCTTGATATCGAAATACGGGATCGGCGCGTCGAAAGCGACCTCGTCGAGCATCAATCCGCAGATTTCCTCCCGCCGCATCAGCGAGTAGGCACCGATCAAGGGAACCCAATATTCGGCATCGTGCACGATCATCGATCCGGGTTCGAGACGCCGTTTTACCGATGCACTGCCCATCCAGACCGGGGAGCCGAACAACGTGATAAGATCTGCCACGGAAAAAGCCGACCGGGCATCACGATCGCGTTTTGATTTCCGGGTCCGCAGTGCGGTGAGCGAAATCGTTGCCGCCGGCACGATGCCCCTGGCTTTGGCGAAGTCGAAAATTGAATGCAGGGCCGTCAGGTGACGGTTGATCGTCGCCCCGTTCAACCCGCGTTCATCCTCCGGCAAGAGCCGAGCCATCGCGATGATTTCGGACATCGGCCGGGTCGCATCCCCGCTCGATCGCCCGTAATTGCGGGGCATATCGAGCAACAGCGTATCGGTGAACTGCGCGATGTGATGCTGGCGAACCTGTCGGATATCGTCGATGCCGGTGATTCGCGTGAACAGGCGTGCGGTATGGCGGGCTTGAGATGCCGTCTTTGTTGTCCAGGCCCGGCCTTTGAGTTTTTGGCTGATCAGGCTCTCTGTGATCATGGCAATATCGGGAAAGCTCGGATCGCTGGCGAGAGATGCCTGCCAATGTCGAGGCGGTTCAGGGGCATGCGGGGCATTAGGGGGAACATGGCCACCATGCCGATAGTGATCAGGGCCATCTGCAATAACCGCATGCCCACCGGCATACCTCGCGTCATCAGCGTGGGTTTGGAGGTGGGGGTTGGCTTGGCTGGGAACGTGGGCTTGGCCGAGGGCCTCGGGTTGGGCATGGCCGTCCGGGTGGGAATATGAGCGGGGCTGTGCATGCTCGTGAAAATGGGTGTGGTGATGAAAACCGGCGTGGTGACCCGCCCCGATCTCTTCTCCTGTCGCGCCCGGATTTGGGGCAAAGCGATCCGTTACGGCCCGCGTCGCTGCGTCAAGGTGCAGTGAAGACCCGGGATGCCGCGTGTCCGGCAGAGCAGGCTCACCCCGATCGTACGAAGAGGCCGGCCCGGCAGCCCCCAGCATCATCGCGGCGTCGGATGTTGCGGGCGGCAAATGCGTCGCGGGCGGCAAGTATGTCTCGCCTGAGAAATGCGTCGCGGCCTGCAACTGCGTTTCGTCGAAGGCCGTGGTGGCATGCTCCTCCTGCACGGCCTCGTCACCGAACCGTTCGATATCCGCGTCGAGCTTGTCGCCCCATCGTACTTGCGTCATGAAGCACGCCGTTGCCATACCCCTCAGATAAGCTTCCTGGGCATGCAGGATGTTCATCCCCGTCGGGCTCTTGCCGGGTGCGTTCTCTTCGATCAAAGCGGCGAGTTTTGCCGGGTTTGGCGGGATCAGGCCCTGGCGGCGGTATTGATCGAGCGTCGTGATCACACGTTCCTTGTCTGCCGGATCGAGACCGCACCTCGTGAGAAAGGCCTCGTCGATATCCTCGGGACCGGCACCAATGCCCTTCATCGCGACGATCCGGTAGACAGCACCCACGATCCGGTCGCCGCGGGCCCCGTTCGCCGGGCCCGCGGCGCCATCGGCCTTTTCGACCCGGGCGATCGCGTCGAGCTTGCGGGCATGACGGCGGGCGACCGTCTTCAATATGGCCTGTGCCTCGTCGGGTGAAAGCAGCCCGTCACGCACCCGGGCGGTCAGCTCCTCGCTCATCATCGTCATTTCCGCTCCACGCCGGCGGGCGACGGCCAGGTCCTTGGTCGCGAGACTGATCGCGAGAATGCCACGCGGACAAGCGGGTGCCATGTCCCCGAGACGCCGCCGCCAGTAATAGACCGCCCCTCTTCTGTGGAGATAGGAGACCTGTGACATGTGCGCCAGCCCTGTGTTGCAGCGCTGTGTCACAGTTGGACTCCGAGCCTTGATAACGGGGAATTTTCCCGTTATATTTCAGATGCTTGAAGGCTGATTGGCTGGGGCGGCAGGATTCGAACCTGCGCATGGCGGTACCAAAAACCGCTGCCTTACCACTTGGCTACGCCCCATTGGAAAGCGCGCGGAACATAGTGCCGCGCGTGCGGGGATGCAACGCCTTTTTGCAGGTCTGATCGGGCAATTTGATGCTTGCGAGCGACGTCCATGGGCGCTATAGGATGCCCCACCAGCGGTTCGGAGTGTAGCGCAGCCTGGTAGCGCACCTCGTTCGGGACGAGGGGGTCGCAGGTTCAAATCCTGCCACTCCGACCAAATTTTTCAGGATCCTCGGTTTCTGGTGTGCCGCGCACAATGCCACGCAAAGGTATGGCACTGTTAAGCAAACACGCCTCACGGATGCAGAGCCGAAACGAACACGACGCCTTGCGACGTCTTGCGGGATGGCGCCGCGATAGGACTTTCCCGGCGTCGAACACGATTTCCAATTATTGATGAGATTTTGCACAATCCCGACAGACGTAGCCGGCGCTGCAGGCCAGTCAGCCGCAGATCACACGCCATTCGCGCGCCATTGCAGACCCGGCCAAGTCGCCCAGGCGGGCGCGTCAGGCGCGGGTTCGGGCGAGCTGTGCCTGCACCTCGACACGCAGGCACGGGCAGCGTCGCAAACGACGCCGCGTCGAATTCCGCCTCAGCGCTCTCCGATCAGCATCTGCACGCCCCGCGCCTTCCAGCCCCGATGCTCCTCGCGCATGGCGGCGACCAAGGCGTCGCGGACGATGCCGATATGGGCGCGAATCGCCGCCTCGGCCGCGTCGGGGCGGTTGGCGCGGATCATCGCCACGATGGCGCTGTGCTCCCGATGGGCGGCGCAGCGCCCTGCTTCGGAACTCGCCATCAGCCAACGCGCCCGGGCGATGCGGGTTACGGCGTCGCGCACGCTGCGATGCACGAAGCGATTGCCGGACAATGCGGCGAGCTCGATATGGTAATCGGTGCCGATCGCGTACCAGGCATCGGGGGAGGGATCGGCAAGGACGCCGTCCATGCGTGCTTGCAACGCATCGAGCCGGGCATGATCGGCGCGGGTGCAGGCGAGCCGCACGGCGAGCGCCTCGGTCTCGATGCGCAATTCGAAGACCTCGAGCAACTCATCCAGGTCGAGCGGCGCCACACGCAGCCCGCCCTCGCCGCGTTGCACCAGCCCCTCCCCCTCGAGCCGCATCAGCGCCTCGCGGATCGGCGTGCGTGAGGCGCCGAGCCTGCGTTCCAGATTGCGCTCGGAGAGCCGCTCGCCCGGCACGAGATGCAACGCCAGCAGATCATCGCGCAATCTTTCATAGACATCCTGCGCCCGCCCTGCCCCCTCCGGTAGAGCTGCCTGTGCGGCTTCGCCCGTCATGGATGCTTCGTTCAACCCGAATTCTCCGTCTGCGGCGACTTGCCGGCACTGATCTGGTTGGTATACCGTCATGGTACGCCATCTGGGCGAAAAGAAAAAGACGCTGCTCGACAAGGCGGTGAACGAACAATGCAGAACCGGGCCGGCAGGGGACGAGTGATGAATCGCAACGCCGCATATGCGCGCCGCTACGGCTTCGAGCAGCGCGTCCGTGTCGTCGAGGTCGGCCCGCGTGACGGCTTGCAGGCCGAGCCGGAATTCGTGGCAACGTCCGACAAGATCGCGATGATCGATCGGCTTGCGGCGGCAGGCATCCGCGAATTCGAGGCGACCTCCTTCGTCTCGCCGCGCGCCGTGCCGCAATTGCGCGACGCCGCCGAAGTCATCGCCGGGGTCGATCGCGGGCGGCCGATCCGCCTCACCACACTGGTGCCCAATCCGCGTGGCGCCGTGGCGGCGGCTGCGGCGGGCGTAGACGCAATGGTCGTCTTCCTTTCGGCTTCCGAGAGCCACAATCGCAAGAATGTCAATCGCTCGCGTGCCGAATCGCTGGAGGGCTTCCGCGAGGTCGTGGCGATCGCCCGCGAGGCCGGCATCAAGGTCCAGGGCGCCATCGCGACGAGCTTCGGCTGCCCCTTCGAGGGCGAGGTGGATGTCGGTGCGATCACCGATATCGCCAAGGCCTATACGCAGATGGGCATCACCCATGTGACGCTGGGCGACACCACGGGCATGGCAACGCCGCCACTCGTTGCCGAGCGCTGCAAGGCCCTGCGCAAGGAGGTGCCGGAATCGGATATCGCCCTGCATTTCCACAACACGCGCGGCATCGGGCTTGTCAATGTGCATGCGGGGCTCGCCGAGGGGATCACGATCTTCGAATCGTCCATCGGCGGGCTCGGCGGCTGCCCCTTCGCGCCGGGCGCCACAGGCAATATCGCCACGGAGGATCTCGTCTACATGCTGCATGAATGTGGAGTCGAGACCGGCATTGACGCCATCGCGGTCACCGAGGCCGCCGTCTGGATGGAGGAGGTGATGGGGCGCAAGCTCCCCGGACAGGCGGCGAAGGCCGGCCCGCGTCTCAAGACCAGCGCGATGGATGCCGTCGCCACGGCCTGCGGGTGAGCCGATGGCGGACCTGAAGAAACCCCTCGACGGCATCCGCGTCGTCGATCTGACCCGCGTGCTCTCCGGCCCGTTCTGCTCGATGCTGCTCGGCGATATGGGCGCGGAGGTGATCAAGGTCGAGCCGCCTGGCAAGGGTGACCCGGTGCGGGGGCAGGGTACGATCAAGGATGGTTTGTCGTGGTATTTCGCCTCCTTCAACCGGAACAAGAAATCCGTCACGCTGGATCTCTACGCAGATGAGGGCAAGGCGCTGCTGGCCGAACTGATCCGCGACGCGGATGTGCTCGTCGACAATTTCCGCCCCGGCGTGCTTTCGAAAATGGGCTTCGACAAGGCGCGCCTCGACGGGCTCAATCCCCGGCTCGTCACGGCCAATATCAGCGGTTATGGCAGTACCGGGCCGATGGCGGATCTGCCAGCCTTCGATTTCATCATCCAGGCGATGAGCGGATTCATGAGCGTCAACGGGCGCGCCGATCAGGAACCGATGCGTTCGGGCCAGCCGATCACCGATCTCGTGGGCGGGCTCTATGCAGCTTTCGGCATCGTCTCCGCCCTGCGCGCCCGCGATCTCAACGGGCGCGGCCAGCATGTAGAGAGCGCGCTGATGAACGGCATCCTCTCCTTCATGGCCTATCTGGCGAGCGAGCACCTGCTCACCGGCCAGCTTCCCCTGCGCACCGGCAACAACCATCCCCTCGTCGCTCCCTATGGCCTCTACAAGGCCCGTGACGGCGAGGTCGCGGTGGCGGCCAGCAACGATGTCGTGCTGCGCAAGTTCATGCGCACAATCGACCTCGAAGACCTGCTCGACGATCCCCGCTACGACGATAATAGCAAGCGCTTTCCCCTGCGTGATGAGCTCAAGGAAATCATCGACGCGCGCATGCAGGACGAGAGCCAGGCGCACTGGATCGCGGCGCTCAACGCCGCCGGCGTGCCCAGCGGCAAGGTCCAGGATCTCGGGGAGGTCTTCTCCGATCCGCAGGTGGCGGCGCAGGAAATGGTGATTTCGGTCGATCATCCCGGCCATGGCGCCGTGCGCATGCTCGGCTTTCCCGTCAAACTCAGCGAGACGCCCTGCGAAGCGCGCCTGCCGGCGCCTGAACTCGGCGCTCACGATGAAGAGATACTCGGCCCCTTGCGCGACCGTCTCGCGCAGCGGACCGGGTGAAGGAGATTGCATGTCGTAGCGGCGAAGGTTACCGATGACCAGTCAGGCATGACCAAAGCCCTAAAGGCACGCAAGAAAACCGGCAATCTGCATGCCGGGTCATTCAAAGGGAGGGAAAACGAATGCTACACACTCTGAAGAAAACCATCCCCGCCGGCGCGATCGCCGGCCTGTTCGCCCTCGGCGCACTCGGCATGAGCGATGCGCAGGCGCAGCAGATCGAGATCCACAACACCATGAGCGCCGGCGGCTCGGAAGAAGCGGCACTGCAGCGCTTCCAGGAAATAATCGCCGAGCGTTCCGACGGCCGTCTCGGCGTCGACATCTATCTCGGCGGCCAGCTCGGCAACGAAACTGACGTGTTGCAGTTGCTCAGCCTCGGCCAGACCCAGATGGCCCTGACCGGCGGCGCCTTCATGGGCGAATATGCGGCGGATTACGATGCGGTCTCGGTGCCCTTCGTCTTCCCGAGCTGGGATGCGGTCGAGCACTACATCATGGAGACCGAATCCGGCGCAGCGCTTCAGGCGGCGGCGCTCGAGCGCGGCAACCTCGTCTATCTCGGGCCCCAGATGCGCGCCTTCCGCCACATGACCTCAGCCAAGCCGATCAACTCGCCCGATGATCTCGACGGCCTCACCATGCGCCTGCCGCAGATTCCCGTCTGGGTCGATGTCTGGGAAGAGCTCGGCGTGCAGGCCGTGGTGATCCCGGCCCCCGACATCTATCTCGCCATGCGCACCGGCCAGGTCGAGGCGCACGAGAATTCGCTTGCTTCGCCCTATACCCGCCAGCTCTGGGAGGTGCAGGATTACATCATCACCACGGCGCATCTCTCCTTCCCCTGGCACTGGGTCGCCTCCGCCTCCTGGTGGGATGGTCTCAGCGACGATGATCGCACCATGGTGCTTGAGGCGGTCGAGGAAGCGCGCCAGTACGGCATCGCCGTCGAGATGGAACGCGACGACTTCTATCGCGAGGAGCTGATCAAGCGTGGCATGGAGTTCATCGACGTTGATCAGGCCCCCTTCCGTCAAAAGGCCGCACCGGCCATCGAGCGTGCGCTCGCCGACAAGGCCGAGAGCGTGATGGGTGATATCGACGCCGCCATCGCCGCAACGCAGTAAGGCTGCCGCGAACACGTCCCGAGGGCGGCCTCGCGGCCGCCCTCCTTCGTCATTTTCGGGATAATCACCATGCTGGACAGGATCGACCGGCTCGAAGCCCGCGTCGCGCGGTTGTTCGAACTCTTCGCCGTGGCGATGATGCTGATCCTCGTCGGCGTGATCGCCTGGTCGGTCTTCGGGCGCCAGGTGTTGCGGATATCGGTGCCCTGGTCCGAGGAAATCGGCGCCGGGCTGCTGGCCTGGATGGTGATGCTGGGATCCGCTGCCGCGTGGTCACGCCGGCGCCATATCGCCATCGACGTGCTCTTGCGCCGGGTCGGCCTGACAACCCGCTGGGTGATGAGCATCATCATCGAGATTGCCTCGCTGTCACTCTTCGTGATCATCTTCACCGGCGCCGTCGGCATGATGCGCTCCAGCGCGCATATGGCGACCACCGCGCTCGGTATCAGCTATACCTGGCTGTATCTCGCCCTCGCGCTGGGTGTCGGCGCGATGATCGTCTTTTCCCTTCTGCATCTCGTGCGCCTGCTGACACGCGGGCGCGCCATGGTCGCCGATCTCGACACGGGGCTCGAATGGAGTACCTCTACATCTTCCTAGGCCTGATGATCGTCCTGTTCGCACTGGGCGTTCCCATCGCGGTCTCGATCGGCCTGACCTGCCTCGCGGTGCTCGTCATTCAAGGGGGATGGCAGGCGATTCCGACGGAATTGTTCGCGCTTCAGATGCTGCGCGGGCTCAACAACTTCCCCATCCTCGCCATTCCATTCTTCATCTTCGCCGCCTCCTTGATGAATGTGGGATCGGTGACGAACCGCATCTTCGATTTCGCCAATGCGCTCGTCGGCTTCATCCGGGGGGGGCTCGGCCATGTCAACGTCGTCGCCTCGATGATCTTCGCCGGCATGTCGGCTACCGCCGTGGCGGATGTGGCGGGGATCGGACAGCTCGAGATCAAGGCGATGCGCGAGCGCAATTATCCGATGCGCTTTGCTGCCGGCATCACCGGCGCGGCCTCGATCATCAGCCCGGTGATCCCGCCCTCGATCGCCATGGTGGTCTATGGCTGGCTCTCGGGAACCTCGATCGCGGCGCTGTTCGTGGCGGGTCTTGTGCCCGGCGTGATCATCGGCATCGCCCTGATGATCACCTGTTTCATCGTCTCCTACTGGATCGAGATGCCCCGCTCGCCGCGTCCGAAACTGATGCAGCTGGTGCGGCTGTTCTGGCGCGCCCTGCCGCCGCTGCTCACCCCGCTGATCATCGTCGGCGGCATCTGGACCGGCATCTTCACCCCGACCGAGGCCGGCGCCATCGCCTGTCTCTATGCGATGTTCCTTGGCTTCGTGGTCTATCGCGACGTGACCTTCAAGGATCTGATCGACGTGCTCGCCCGCACCGTGCGGTTCACCTCGATCATCATGTTCATCATCGCCATCGCCACCTTCTACGGCTGGCTGCTGGTGCGGCTGCGGATCCCGCAGGAACTGGCGATGATGCTGATGGATCTCGATGTCAGCCTGACCGTGATCCTGCTCTTCATCGCGCTGTTCTTCCTCGTGATCGGCTGCTTCATGAGCGTGGTCGAGGCGGTGCTGATCTTCACCCCGATCTTCATGCTGACGGTGCAGGCGCTCGGGATCGATCCGGTCTTCTTCGGCATCCTGATGGTGATCACGCTTTCGGTGGGCGTGATCACGCCACCATTCGGCAATGTGCTGTTCGTGCTCGTGGAGATCACGGGGCTGCGCTTCGAACAGGTGGTGATGTCGGTGCTGCCCTTCCTGATCCCGATCCTTGCGGTGATCGGCCTGATCATCCTGGTGCCGGAGGTCGTCACCTTCCTGCCCGGGCTGCTGCGATGATGTTCTCACTGACCGGGCGCACAGCTCTCGTCACCGGCGCCTCGCGCGGACTGGGAAGGGCGATCGCGGAGGCTTTGGCGCGGGCCGGCGCGCATGTGATCGTCAATGGACGCGATGCGGCCCGGCTCGCGCCGGTGGTCGAGGCCATCAGCGAAGCGGGCGGGAGCGCGCAGGCCTGCGCCTTCGACATCGCCGATGCGGCTGGGCGCGAGGCTGCGCTGGCGGATCTCGCCGGGGCGGGCCATCCCGTCGATATCCTCGTCAACAATGTCGGGCGCCGCCATCGCGGACCCGTCAGCGAGATTGACCACGCCGCCTTTCTTGATCTGATCGATGCCGATCTCGCCGCTCCCTATGCCCTGATCCGGGCGCTCGTCCCGGGCATGATGGTGCGCGGGAACGGGCGTATCATCAATATCTGCTCGATCGCCGGGCCGCGCGCGCGCGCCAACGACGCCGCCTATACGGCTGCGAAAGGCGGGCTCGCGGCGCTGACGCGGGCCATGGCGATGGAATTCGCTCCCCATGGCGTTCTCGTCAACGGCATCGCACCCGGCTTCTTCGCCACCGAGACCAATGCGGCGATGACGCGCGATCCCAAGGTGCAGCGCTTTGTCGAGGAACACATCCCTCTCGGCCGCTGGGGCGAGCCGCACGAGATCGCCGGCGCCGCGGTCTTTCTCGCCAGCGATGCCGCATCCTATGTCAACGGCCATGTCCTGACCGTGGATGCCGGCCTCTCGGTTTCGTTCTGATGCGCCCCCCCTCATGAGTGCGCGGCGCGAACTCGGCACGGTGCTGGCCGCCACCCTGACGACGCAGATCCTCGTCTCCTGGAGCGTGCTCGCGCTGGCCGCCATGGCGCCGGTCGTGGCCGAGAGTGTGGGGCTGCCGGCCATCGTCATCGGTTATCAGATCGCTATCGTCTACGCAGTGGGCGCCGGCGTCTCGCTGCTGGCCGGCTCGCTGGTGACGCGGTTCGGCGGCGCGCGGGTCAGCCAGATCTCGCTCGCGGCCTGCGGGGCGGGCTGTATGGTGGCGACCTTTCCCGGCGCTCCGGCGATCGTCGTCGCCTCGATCGTGATCGGCGCCGCGCACGGCATGACCAATCCTTCAGCTGCGCATCTTCTCGCGCGCCATACCCACAAGGGCAATCGCGGGCTGATCTTTTCGATCAAGCAGACCGGCGTTCCTCTGGGTGGCATCGCGGCGGGGATCATCACGCCCGCCATCGCCATCGCCTTCGGCTGGCAGGTGGCGCTGATCGCGATCGTGCCGGTTGCGCTCGTGGCGGTGCTCGCGCTCGCCCCGCCGCGCCCCGCATGGGATGCCGATCGCACGCCCGGCGCTTCTCTCGGGCCCGGCGCCCTGCGCGGTGCGGGCGAGGCGCTGCAATTGCCGGGTCTGCGCTGGCTGTGCCTGTGCGCCTTCTGCTTCGGCGGCGTGCAATTGTGCCTGATGACCTTCGTCGTCACCTTCGCCGTGTTCGAACTCGGCATGAGCCTCGTGCGGGCCGGGACGCTGCTGGCGGTGATTCAGGTTTCCGGTGTGATCGGGCGCATCGCCTGGGGCATCGTGGCCGACCGGCTACAGCATAACGGCGCCGTTCTGGTGGTGATCGGCCTGATCAGCGCTGCCTCGGCGCTCGGTTTCGCGCTGATCACGCCCGATACGCCGGGCTTCGTCAGCTATGGGCTCGCGGTGGCGTTCGGCGTTTCGGCCGTTGGCTGGAACGGGGTGTTCGTCTCCGAGATCGTGCGGGTCTCGCCACCGGGGCTGATCGGCGCGGCATCGGGGCTTGGCACCTTCGCCGCCTTTGCCGGCGTGCTGTTTGCACCACCGGCCTTCGTGCAGATCCACGCCCTGACGGGCTCCTACAGCCTAACCTACGGCTTCCTCGTCATCCCCTCCCTGATCGGCGCGCTGGCCGCTCTTGGTACCGCGCGCCCGGAGGCTTTGTGGCGTTGACGGCATGACCGCGCCCGGCACGAGGGGCCCGCACAACATCCGGGATCACGGCCACAACCCCAAAAACCCGTCGCCCTCGAGAAAGCGGTCAGAAGGCGTGACTGTACCAGTCGATCTGGCTCCTCGCGCCGCAACTCGCTTTCGCAGAGGCCGTGCCGGCAATCTCGGGCCGCAGGACGCCTTCACGACGTCGGGAGACGACGCAGTGAATCCTGGCGGAACGCGGGCCTTCCCGAAATGCGCGTCTTTCTGCGCGCTTGCTCGGCGCGCCGCCGCAGCATGTCGTCGTAGTCGAGCAATCCAGCCTCGTGCTGATGCATGACTGCGCGGTCTGGGCCCTGCTTTTCGCCCTGTGCATTCTGGTCCGCGCGGTCGAAATCGAACGGGACGCGCCCTTGGGAAACTGAGGGGCAGGACTGCACCGGGTTCGAGGGCCCGAAAATCACCCTGATTTGAATTATCACCCTTGAAATTAGATATAAAATATTAATATTTAATATTCAAAAAAAATATAGCTAATTTTGATGATTGTTTTTCGGAGATGATTAATGCCCAACTCATTGATTCCAAACCATTTCCTTAGCCCCGACTCAAAGCAGCCTGCCGATCACAACCGGGCTGATTCCAGCTTTTCCAAGGCACTGTCTCAGCAGCTGCCGCCAGGCAGCGCTACCGCTACGACAGTCGCTGACGCGGCAGTCGACGGCCCTTCCGATCAAAATCTGATCCGGGTCGAAGCGGCGGAAAACAGGACCCCTGGCTTCGCAGCAAGCAACGCCACAACAAAAACTGTATTTATGAGCTACTTCCAAGAAAATTTGGGAGTTCTCCAAGAAATATCAGAAATACTTTCAGAGATCGATCCAGAAATTACGCTTGCCATTTTTTCCGGCGCATATGAGCGGGGCGCAGAAGATGCACATGAGGTGAGGCGAGCCTTTTCCGAAGGTGTCGGCTCGAATGCTATACCATTGCCGACGAATGGTGTGGATGCCGGCGCCATTTACAGTCCAATTGGCAGGTTCACGGAGGATGGCTTCACGGCCCTGATTTACGACATGGACGGTAATCCGGTCGCCGGCGGCATGAGTCGTGACAGAGTTGACCGAGGCTTTCTGGCAGGGCCGCACGGAATGTTCGTTCCATTGCGGTCCCAGGATATGGCCCAGACAGCCGCCGCCTCGCTGGACGGCCTCGGATTCACTGGGCTTGATTTTCTGACCTATGGCGGCGATTTCCACGTCATGGATCTATCGCCGACGCAGGGCTTATCGCCGCAGGACCATGGCGGCCCCTCACAGGTCCAGTTCTTTGGTGCGGAGACCGCGTTACTGGCACATAATCAGATATTCTCAAACGAAGATACGATCCCGGAGCATCTTGCGGATCTGAATCAAGCCCAGCAACGTCTTTACGCAACCGCGAAAGTGATGGAAGAGATCGAACGCATCTCTGGATCAGCCAGCGGGATTTTTCCGCTGGGGGCTGGCACACGAACCATTGGCGAAGTCCTTGCGACGCTCCCTGAAGGTGCGCGAAATGATATTTCCCCAGGTGTCCTGGAACGTCTTGCAGAAATGAGTGAATATAACATACCCTGGAACTTTGTCGGAAATGAGCAAATAAACTACCATATCGATCAGGTATTAACGCCACTGACGAACAACACGCTAATCGTCAACGATTCACTCAGGGACGATCCGACGATTACCAAGCTTGAAAATGATCCGAATCTGAACATCGTCTATATTCCGAACAAAAATGAATCTCTCTCGGACGGGGGTGAGCAAGTCACTTCCTACATCAATATGCTTACAATTTACGATGGCGAAACAATGCATCTCGTCCTTCCCACGGAGAGCGCCGATCGAGAGAACCTCACCGCAATGGACATAGAGGTCAGGGATCAGCTTGAGGCGCTGGAAAACGTCGTCGTTCACTTTACGAGCTTTCCAGCCCGAATGATACCAGGCAGAATGGATTATGGATTGAACTGTCTCACGGAAATCTCCAGCTTGCGCATCCCGCGCTGAGTGCGACGCCAAGCATGCTGCCTCACTGCGGCGGCCCCTCATGCTGAGGCGCCGCCTGCTCCCTCGCGATCCCCGGACTGCGCGGTGCCCGCCCCCCGCTGACAGAAACCACCCCCTGCCCCATATTCGCCCATCTCCTCTGCGATCGCACTCCATCGAAGCCATGACGGCGTGAATCGGGGGCCGGGAATGCGCTGGATCTTGCGGACCGCAATCATTGTCCTCGTCGCCTATATCGGCCTCGTGGCGATGCTCTTCACCACCCAGCGTGCGCTGCAATACCCGGCCTCCGCGCGCGTCACGGATGTCGAGGAAGCGCAGCTCACCGGATTCTCCGACGTCGTGATCACCACCGAGGACGGCGAACAGCTGCGCGCCTTCTGGAAGCCGCCTGAAGAGGGACGCACGCTGGTGCTTTATTTCCATGGCAATGGCGGCAGCCTGTGGAACCGGCGCTTTCGCGCCCAGGCACTGGCGGAAGAGGGGCGCGGCGTTCTGATGGTGAGCTATCGTGGCTATTCCGGCTCGACCGGCTCTCCGACGGAGGAGGGCCTGCATGCGGATGCCCGCGCCGCCTATGCCTTCGCCCGTGCGCACGCGGACCCCGCGCGTATCCTCGCTTACGGAGAATCTCTCGGTACCGGCGTGGTCATGCGGCTGGCTTCTGATAACCCGCTCGGCGCCATCGTGCTCGATGCCCCCTTCACCTCCACCACCGATGTTGCAGCGCGGCTTTATCCGATCGTGCCGGTGCGGTTTCTGATGCTCGACCAGTTCCGCTCAATCGATCTCGTTGATGACATCACGGCCCCTGCCCTGATCATGCACGGGCGCCGCGACCAGGTCGTCCCTTTCGCCGATGGACGCGCACTCTACGAGGCATTGCCCGGGCCAAAACGCTTGCTGGCCTTTCCTGAGAGCGGCCATGTCAGCCTGTTCGAGGATGGCGGGCGCGAAGCGGTCAGGATGCTGATGGAGGGTATCGAGAACGGCGATCCTGCGGCCAGGCTCGAAAGCATCGCACTGTGAGCAGCCTGAGCATACGCCCCGCCACCGCGCAGGATACGTCCGCCCTTGTCGCGCTGATCGACGCGCTCAACCGGCACGAGGCAGTCCTGACGGATGATCGGCGCACCGACATCGCGGCTGCGCGGGAATGTCTGGCGAGCCTGAAGGGACGCATCGCGCGGGCCGGCGGCGGTATTCTCGTGGCTCAGCGGCGCGACGAAACCGTCGGCATGATCGGCTGGGTCATCGAGGAGGGCGAGCCCTATGTGCAGGTGCATCTTCGCCGCCATGCGCTGATCACCGATCTCGTGGTGGCGCAAAAGCATCGCGGCAGCGGAATCGGCGGTGCCCTGATCGGCAGCGTCGAGGATGCCGCCCGCGCACAAGCCCTGCCCCGCCTCGCCATCACCGTCCTCGCCACCAACCAGGCGGCCATAGACGCCTATCGCGCCCACGGCTTCGTCGAGGACTTGCAGATCATGATGAAGAACTTGTGACGCGAAGCCGACCAGCCCAACCAGCTGCCACCAACGACCCGACCCCGCTGAAGCAAACATGGCGGAGACGGGGGGATTCGAACCCCCGAGACGGGGAATACCCGCCTAACGGTTTAGCAAACCGCCGCCTTCAGCCACTCGGCCACGTCTCCGGCGCCGGTTTCAATAAGGGTTCGTGAAGCGCCGGTCAATGGTTGCGAACCGGGTCGCCGGCGATTTCGCGGTGGAACGGGAGACATGGCCACCGCGCGCCGGCTCGAGGCGGTTCTCGCCGTGCGATACCGGCTCTGTTATCAGAGCCTTTCGGCAAATCCTGCAAGTGATTCCGGAGTGATCATGACGGTGCATACGGTGCGTGCGGCCCTGGCCGATTTCCGCGACGCGAACCCGCCCGGCGGCTGGGCAGATCTGCCGTTCTTCCGGGACGGGCGCGCGGATGCGGTGGCGGCGCGGATCGATCGCGAGATCACCGCCGGCACCGCGATCACGCCGACGCCGGATCAGGTCTTCGCCGCGCTCACACTGACACCGCTGGCGCAAACGCGCGTGGTGATTCTCGGCCAGGATCCCTATCCGACCCCCGGGGACGCGCATGGCCTCGCCTTTTCCTATGTCGGGGATCGTCGCCTGCCGGCCTCTCTGAAGGTGATTCTCGCGGAAATGGCGGAGAATTGCGGTTGTGTCATGCCGCGCACCGGCGATCTGAGTCATTGGGCGCGCCAGGGCGTACTCCTGCTCAACACCGCATTGACGACACCGGCAGGGCGCTCCGGCGCGCATCTGCGGATCGGCTGGGATGCGCTCACCGACGAGGTGATTGCCACGCTCGCGCGCCGGGAGCGGAGCATCGTCTTCATGCTCTGGGGGGCGCGGGCGATGGCGCGAGCGGAGCAGGTCGAGGCAGAGCAAGGCGATGACACCCGGCATCTCGTCCTCACCTGCGGCCATCCTTCACCGCTCAACCGCAAGCGCGATTTTCGCGGCAACCGGCATTTCGCAGCGGCCAACGAATGGCTTGCGCGAAACGGACAGCCACCGATCGACTGGTGCCTTGATGACTGAGGTGCCTGCCCGAGTGAAACACGACGATGCGCTCAGTCCGGTCGGCTGGTCAGCTTGACAAGGCGCGCCTCCAGCTCGTCGATGCGTTCTGCCAGCCGCTCGTTCTCGTTGCGTGCCTCGATCGCCATCTCGCGCACGGCCTCGAATTCCTCGCGCGTGACGACATCCATGTCCTTGAGGAATTTATCCGCCTGGGCGCGCATGATCGCCTCGACCTCACGCCGGGCGCCCGTCGCGGCACCGGCCGCATCCGTGAACAGACGCGAAAACTCTTCCAGGATACGGTTCGATGATTGCGCCATGGTCGCCTCCGCTTTCGGTTGCCGGGCCTGCCGGCCCGGTTGCCGTCATGTGCCGGGACATGTGGTATGGCATGTCGCGGCTCGTGACCAGATTGTTATCTGGCGATCATGCTGCCGTCACGCAATGATCTTGACGCGCCGCATGAAGCAGTTCACCTGATTCGTGTTCGTCGCGGCACGCAGCCCGGCGCCACCCGCAACCGGAGTGTTTCGCCGCGCATGCCCTTTCCCGATATCGATCCGATCGCGTTTTCTCTCGGCCCGCTCGTCATACGCTGGTACGCGCTGGCCTATCTCGCCGGCTTTCTCGGCGGCTGGCTGGTGGCGCGGCGCCTTGCCGGTGCCGAGGGCCTGTGGGGCACTGTGCCGCGCCCGAGCAAGGAGCAGATCGACGATTTCATCGTCTGGATCGCGCTCGGCGTGATCCTCGGCGGGCGGCTGGGCTATGTGCTGTTTTACGATCTCGGCTCCTATCTGGCGCGCCCGCATGAGATCCTCTTCGTCTGGCAGGGTGGCATGTCCTTCCATGGCGGGCTCCTCGGCGCCGTGATCGCCTCCTTCGTCTTCGCGCGGCGCAACGGGCTGATCGGGCTCTCCATGCTCGATATCGTGGCGGTGACCGCGCCGATCGGCTTGTTCTTCGGGCGCATCGCGAATTTTATCAATGGCGAGCTCTGGGGCCGCCCGGCGCCGGATTTCCCCTTCGCGGTGGTCTTTCCCTTCGCCGGTCCCGTCCCGCGCTACCCTTCCCAGCTCTTCGAAGCCGCCACGCAGGGGTTCGTGCTCTTCATCGTGATGCTGATCGCGGTGGCCGTTCTCGGCATGCGCCGTCCGGGCATGCTTGCAGGGATATTCGCCATCGGTTACGCGGCGGCGCGAATTTTTTGCGAGCTCTTCCGCGAGCCGGATCCGCAACTCGGTTTCCTGATGGGCAACTGGCTGACCATGGGGATGCTGCTATCACTCCCGCTGGCGCTGGCCGGGATCGTGGCGATCCTCGCCGCGCGGCGCGGGCTGACCGGGCCGGGGCATCCGCCATCGGCGAAGGCCGGATCGGCGTGAACGTGCCGGCCACTCCTCTGGCGCGCGAGATCGCCCGCATGATCGCCCTCGACGGGCCGATCACGGTCGAGCGCTATATGGGGCTGTGCCTGTCACATCCGCAATTCGGCTATTACATGACCCGCGATCCGCTCGGGCTGGAAGGTGATTTCATCACCGCACCGGAAATCAGCCAGATGTTCGGCGAACTGATCGGGCTGTGGGCAGCGCAGGTCTGGCTCGATCGCGGCGCGCCGACACCGATCCGCATCATCGAACTCGGCCCCGGGCGCGGGACGCTGATGCGCGACGCCTTGCGCGCGGCGGCGGTGGCGCCGGGATTCATCGATGCCGTGCGGGTGGAGATGGTCGAGACGAGCCCCGTCCTGATCAACCGCCAGCGTGACATGCTTTCGCGCGCGCCGGTGCCCTGCAGCTGGCACACGGCGCTCGACTCCGTGCCCAAGGGCCCGGCCATCGTCATCGCCAACGAATTCTTCGACGCCTTGCCGCTGAGGCAATTCGTGCGCGCCGAGGGCGCCTGGCGCGAGCGGCTGGTCGGACTCGCCGATGACGGTTCGCTGTGTTTCGGCCTCGCACGCGAGGCCATGCCCGAGATCACCGTCGCGGGGCGCGAGGGGGCGGTGGTCGAATGGCCGATGGCGGGGATCGCCCAGATGCGTGCGCTCGCCGGGCGCATCGCCCGCGATGGCGGCGCGGCGCTCGCAATTGATTACGGCCATGTCCGCTCAGGCCTCGCCGACACGCTGCAGGCGATTCGCAATCACGGTTTCACCGATGTTCTGGCCGACCCGGGCGAGGCGGATGTCACCGCCCATGTCGATTTCGCCCAGCTCGCTGCGGCCGCGCAGAGCGCCGGCGCGCAGACCGAGCCGGTCGTCACCCAGGGCGCCTTCCTGCGCGCATTGGGAATCGATGCCCGCAAGGCCGCGCTCGCTGCCGCCGCGCCGGAGCGCGAAGCGGAGATCGAAGCCGCGCGGGCGCGTCTCGTCGATGCGACGCCGGAAGCGATGGGTGGGCTGTTCAAGGTGCTGGGCCTGCGCCGGCGCGATGATCCGGCCCTGCCCGGTTTCAGCTGAGCGTGCAGTCGCCAACCATATGCGACGACGGGGGGATTTGCCCGCGCCGCATGCTCGCTTACAATGCCGCACAGGAAATCGTCGATACGGGGATCACGCCGGATGTCAGTCTTGCCGGATTACACCAGGGTCGCCTACGCGCCCACCGCAATACCCGCCCGCGCATTCGCGGATGCGGCTGCCTGGACGACGCCGGAGGAGATCGCCGTCAAACCGGTCTACGGGCCGCAGGATCGCGAGGGCCTGCCGGGGGTCGAGAGCTTTCCCGGCATCGCACCCTATCTGCGCGGGCCCTATCCGACGATGTATGTCAACCAGCCCTGGACCATCCGGCAATATGCCGGGTTCTCCACGGCGGAGGATTCCAATGCATTCTACCGGCGCAACCTCGCCGCCGGACAGAAGGGGCTCTCGGTCGCCTTCGATCTCGCCACGCATCGCGGCTATGATTCGGACCATCCGCGCGTCTCCGGCGATGTCGGCATGGCCGGGGTCGCGATCGATTCGATCTACGACATGCGCACGCTGTTCTCCGGCATTCCGCTCGACCGGATGAGCGTGTCGATGACCATGAACGGCGCGGTCTTGCCCGTCATGGCGCTCTATATCGTCGCCGCCGAGGAACAGGGGGTGAGCCCGGACAAGCTGTCGGGCACCATCCAGAATGACATCCTGAAGGAATTCATGGTGCGCAACACCTATATCTACCCGCCAAAGGGGTCGATGCGCATCATCTCCGACATTTTCGGCTATACCTCGCAGAACATGCCGAAATTCAATTCCATCTCGATCTCCGGCTATCACATGCAGGAGGCGGGGGCGACGCAGGATCTGGAGCTGGCCTACACGCTGGCCGACGGGGTCGAGTATATCCGCGCGGGCCTCGCGGCGGGGCTCGACATCGACCGTTTCGCCCCGCGCCTGTCGTTCTTCTGGGCGATCGGCATGAATTTCTTCATGGAGGTTGCCAAGCTGCGCGCCGCGCGCCTGCTCTGGGCCGAGCTCGTGCAGCAATTCGCGCCGAAGAATGCCAAGTCGCTGGCGTTGCGCACCCATTCGCAGACCTCGGGCTGGTCGCTCACGGCGCAGGACGTTTTCAACAATGTCACCCGCACCTGCATTGAGGCGATGGCAGCGACGCAGGGGCATACACAATCGCTGCATACCAACGCGCTCGACGAGGCGCTGGCCCTGCCCACAGACTTCTCCGCCCGGATCGCGCGCAACACCCAGCTCTTCCTGCAACAGGAGAGCGGCACCACGCGCATCATCGATCCCTGGGGCGGTTCGTATTATGTCGAGCGCCTCACCGCCGATCTGGTGGCGCGGGCGCGCGAGCATATCCGCGAGATCGAGGGGCTCGGCGGCATGGCACGGGCGATCGAGAAGGGCGTGCCCAAGCTGCGGATCGAGGAAGCGGCGGCCAAGACCCAGGCGCGCATCGATTCCGGCCAGCAGATCGTCACCGGCGTCAATGCCCATCGCCCGAGCGAGGATCGCCCGGTGGAGGTGCTCAAGGTCGACAACGCCAATGTGCGCAAGATGCAGCTCGACAAGCTCGCCCGGCTGCGCGGTGAGCGTGACCAGGGCGCGGTCGATGCCGCCCTCGATGCGCTGGCGAAAAGCGCGGAAACCGGCGAAGGCAATCTCCTCGCGCTCGCCGTCGAGGCCGGGCGCGCCAAGGCGACAGTGGGCGAAATCTCGGGTGCACTGGAACGCGTCTGGGGCCGTCACCAGGCCGAGATCAAGTCGATCTCCGGCGTCTACAAGCGGGAGGCGGGCGCCATGTCCCCGGCGATCGAACGTGTGCGCGAACGGGTCGAGGCTTTCGAGGAAAATGACGGGCGCCGCCCGCGCATCCTCGTCGCCAAGATGGGGCAGGACGGGCACGATCGGGGCCAGAAGGTGATCGCCTCGGCCTTTGCCGATCTCGGCTTCGATGTCGATATCGGCCCGCTCTTCGCCACGCCCGAGGAGGCCGCGCGCCAGGCGATCGAGAACGACGTCCACATGGTCGGCGTCTCCTCGCTCGCCGCCGGGCATCTCACGCTGGTCCCTGCCCTGCGCGCCGCGCTCGCCGAATATGGCCGAGAGGACATCATGATCGTTGTCGGCGGCGTGATCCCGCCGGGCGATTTCGACGCCCTGATCGAAGCGGGCGCCTCCGCCATCTTCCCGCCGGGTACGGTAATCGCGCAAGCCGCCGAGAAGCTCATCGCCGAGCTCAACGAGCGGCTGGGCTACGGGCCCAGAGAAGCGGCGGAGTGACGCCGGGCGGGGTCACGGGTTTTCGGATCGGATGGGTGCCGATGATCGACGCCGCATGGCCTGCGGCGGCAAAACGGTGCAACTGCGGCGGATCGGTCGAAATCGGGCTGGGATGATCAACGTGACGCGATATGGCAGTCAGGAAAATGGTACAGCTGGGTGGGCTCGAACCACCGACCTTCGGAGCCACAATCCGACGCTCTAACCTACTGAGCTACAGCTGCACGTTCGTGCACGGCATGTCTCGTGCGTGGCGCGTCCTGCCAAGCGAACGGGCGCCGATCAGGACGGCGCATTGAATGCCGCATCCGACGACTTTTCGCAAGCCCCCGGATGCGTTTCTTTCGCAACAGATTCGCACACCTGCGGATCAGGCTCCCGGAAAGGCCTTGCGCAAAGGCTCGGTCGTCTCGCTGGCGACGCGGCTGCCGGTTTCGGCGATCGCCTTCAACTGCGCGCTCGTGCTGTCATAGGCCTGACGCATGCCGCTCGTCTGCGCCTTCACCGCCTCGGAGAGCGAGGGTGCGGTGATGGTGGCGCGCCACAGGCCCAGCGTTGCATCGCTGTGCATGCGCATCAGATCGATCCATTGCGCATTCAGCGTGACCAGACCGCGCGAGGCGGCATCGACGCTGCTGGCGCAAGCCTTCTGAAGTACCTCCTGCGATTCGCGTGCACGCTCATAGCCGTCACGTGCACTCTGCGTCGACAGATCGAGCGCCATGCGCAAGGGCTTCGCGACCGCATCGCCACCGGGCAACAGATCGAAACCGAGCGACCCGGACGCGGCTTCCGCTGTGGCGGGTCCGGATTGCACAGGGGCGAATTTGGGCGCGAATTTGAAGGAAGCGGCGGGTTCGGCGGGTGCCGCTGCGGCGGGCGCGGGCGTCGCTTTGGATGCCTTCCCCGGCGCTTGCCCGGTATCGGCCTTGACCGTTTCGCCGGCAGAAGCAGCCGTGTCGCTCTTCACGCTCTGCGGGTTCGCATTGCGGGCAGCTGCTTTCGCAGGCGCCTTCGCTGCGCTCCTTGAGGCAGGCTTTGCAGCAGCTTTGGCCGCAGGCTTCTTTTCAACGGAAGCGGCCGCAGCCGGCGCCTTCTCTGGCTCGGCCTTCTGTACCACCTTGGTCTCGACCTTCGGCGAAGCCGCGGGCGCAGGGGCCGATGCAGCGGCGGGCGCAGCAGCAACCTTGGCCTCGGCCTTCGGTGCAGGGCTCGACGACGCAGGATTTGCCGGCGCAGGCGTCGATGCAGATGCAGATGCAGATGCAGGG
>Ga0102934_1000507_pt1 | contig 26253 bp, 19 predicted proteins | sample SalPonR2_A_D1_MG_FD_78175 | JGI IMG/M metagenome (GOLD analysis project Ga0102934, IMG submission 78175) | Salt pond soil microbial communities from South San Francisco under conditions of wetland restoration - Salt Pond MetaG R2_A_D1_MG | ecosystem: Environmental > Aquatic > Marine > Intertidal... | reverse complement strand
CCCCTCCGACCCACTTTCGTGCAGGCACCGGCCCACACGCGAGAAGCATCCCTTCGATCAGTCGAATAAGTCCTCCTTTGGCAGGTTTTTCGGGTACGGGCGGTGGCCCATCCTCTTCGACCTGATGACCATGCTGCTTGTCCAGACCGTCTGGCGCACCACTGCCTACGTGCTCATTTACACCGAGATCTTGCTCAAGTTTGTGTACGTGGGCATCTGTGCCCTCGCCATGGAGGCTTTCGCCATGCGGTGGGCGCTTCTTACGGGCGGGGTCCTCCTCGCGCCCTCCTTGGCTCACATGCTAGCTGCCTTGGCGGCCATCATCTCCATCAAACTCAGCCTTGATGGGTCTGCGGGACGGAGGCAGTGGCATGTAGCCCTGGAGCTTGCTGCATCCCTGCTCAGTGTCAGTCTTTTTCTCCGCTCTTTGCCGATCCTAGGCAACCGCATCCACCTTCGCAAGCATCACAAGCTATATCGTCAGTCTCTTATGTATCGCATCATGGTTCATATAATCTAAGGACAGAGAAAAGGGGGTAGACTAGGAGTTTTGCCCATTTTATTTTCTTACGAGACACGCGTGGGTGTTATTCCAATTTTTTTACAAAATCAAGGAAAGAGCGCACAATGGTTGAGCCAATGTTTGTGAGGGGGCATCCTATGATCTGAAAAGCGGACTATAAAAAGACGAAATTGACAGCCTCATGTGTATTTCGAATGGGAAGCAGCACTTCTATTCGTTTCCTCGAAATATTTTTCTTTGCTTAATCCTCAACATTTGTCTTGCTCGTCTGCAAGGGCTCACGAGCACAAGAAGTAGCAGTCACCTATCTGCGCTTTTACGGGATCGGATGTCTTTGACCAGTAACTTTTGCTAAGACAACGATTTCCAATCAGCGTGCTCAAGCTTACTTCATGACTTTTTATTGAAAAATGAGAGCATGCTCTTTTGCTTCGTGGCCGTCGCAGGCGCCTTGGTCTCTTTCTTTTTCGTCCCGGTCCCATCGCCTTCCTCCGCCTTTCGTTTCCGCCGAGCGGCGGCTGTTACCTCAGGACTCATGGAGGGCCTAGTCTTGGCGGCTGAGGCCGGTGCCGGCGGAGGCCCGGCCGGCTCGTCGACCTCCTGATCCTCCCAGACGTTCTCTGTAACGAAGTATCCCTTCTCGTCCATGAAACTCTTTTGCACCAGCACCCTCTTGGTGCGCTTGCCATCTTGAGGTGCGTCTTTGCTTGGCGACCGCTGTACAAAGGTATCCATAGCCCCGCTGACAGGTTCAATGTGCACGGCCTCAGGAATTTCCTCCTCATCCCTCTCCCCGCCCTTCTTGCCCGATTGATCCTTGCGCCTTTCCCCTTTGACTCCTCGTTTTCGAGCTTCGCCAGGTATCCCCCCTCTTTTCTTCAAGCCTTTGCTTTTCTTGCCAGTAGCAATGGTTTCTCCTCCCTCCTCCTCTTCCGTGTCCTCTGAAAGGGCGCCATCCTCTCCTGCGTCCTCCTTCGGAATATGTTTACCCTTTTTCCGCTGTCGCTCGTCTGCCTGTCTTTCTACAAGCTCCCGGGCTGCTTTACGCTCTTCATCCCGCCATCTATCACTTGCAGTCTTTTCTCCGGGCAAAAACTCCTCCTCTCCCGCGGAGCTCTCCGCGCTATCTGATTGCTCCCTCTCCTCGGCGATTTTCCTCTTCGGCTTGGAACCCTTCAGGCTAGGTGTATTCCCGGGACCCGGGTTGACCTTTGCGTCTCTACATTTGACAGGTGAGAGAGACGTCGACAATCTAGAATTCGATGAGCCAGTGACAGCGCCCTCCGCTCTCTCCTCCGAGCCCGCCAGGCTCTCAGCACCCTTCGTGGCCGATGCGCCTTTGTCTTTCGTCTTCCCCGGCGCCGCTTTCCCTTGCAGCACTTGTGGCCCCGATTGATTCTTGTCCGCTCCGATAAATGATCTTTGTTTCGCTGTTGGGTCCCTTTCAAAAAAGTTTTGTGCACATATGGCCTGCCCTTTGCCCTTGACAGAGCCCGTGGACGAGCGGTTGGCGCCCTTCATGTCCTTCCCCGTGCTTGCCATTACCGAGGGTTTCGACGCATTTGCATTGCTAAGTGACCGCCAACTGTAGGCACCAGCCGTTGATAAAAATATCTCTGGGGATGAAATACCACTCAGTTTGTTGTAACGAAAGCTTTCCCCGGCATCCGAGGCCGCATCGAGCAGCTCGGTCGCCATTGCTAGGTCCTCCATCCATAATTTAGCGCCTCCTTGACCCAGACCAGATTCATTTCTCTTCTCGCTCTCCTTCTTCGACAAATTTGGCTTAGCGTGTAGGCTGAAAATTTGAACCCCTTCCAGACGGGTGAAGAAATGGTCCTTCTCCGCCTTAACCCGGCACTCCGGAAGCAGCAGCACACCTCTTCCTGCGCTCGACTGTGATCGACTCTCAACATGCTGCTCTCCAGTCAGCAGGAATGTTGCTAGAACTTCGCTCTTATGTCGGCGGTAAAAAGCGGCAAGCAGGCGTCGGGCGGACGACGTGGGTATATTTAGGACTTGGGCGAGGTAGCGGGAGGTGATCACCTTGCGCTCGTCCAAAATCCAGGCGCTTAAGTCTTCCTCGTGATGCTGCAGGTTCACAAGAGCGCCCATCATAATTCTCAAAGCTGTCGAAAGTAAAGATGCAGAGGATAGGGCGTGGATGTCAGGATTTAATGCCAGTAAGTGCGCGGCGCTTTCGTTCGCGGTGCCTTGGAGGGAAATGATAGAGGACAGTTTGGGCGAAGAGCGAGGGGAGCGCGAGAGCAATGGGCCAAGGGCCACTGTGATCGGGAAAAACACGGTCATAATTTAACTGATCGGGAAAATTAATAAACACGATCCACTACAAATTCTTAGACCGATTTATACAGAAAATCTTTTAATCTTTCACGTCTGCAATGGAACTCACGGAGCGCGGGAAAAAATCAACTCTGTCGCTCAGAGTAAGGAACGTACTCGAAGCAACCTCCCCTATTATTTATTCCTTCTTATTGCAGGAGCAGGAGCAGGTTGTGCAACGAGTGGGTGGGAAATTGCGCATTTCCACGTTCTCCTATTTTTGGATTGCTTCAGCTCGCATAAGAAACAAAGACTTTTTAATAGAAATTGTGAATGTCTTATAGATCGTGTTTCAGGAACCATGTCAAACCTCTTCTCACGAGGAAAATGATAAGAGCACCTATTTTTCCACCGTGCAGCGGTTCCGAGGTTTCAATGTCCCGCAGTAGTAATGTTATAAAGTAATTACGTGCTACATGCACGCGATCGGGATGTCCTGTCCCTTTTCCATAAATTATCGACGAGAAGACGCTTTATTTTGAAACCCAAAAGATGCTATGAAAGAGAAGAGCACATATGCGAGCGCGCTGTCATCCCTTCATGCGGTTGCACGCATATTCCTTCTTTCTGCGATCGGAAGAGATTATTTTACTGATGAGTACATTGCAGGGAGTTAATTGCAATCTCTTAAGTAATCTTCCTACACGTATGTGTGATTTAAAAAAATAAAATAAAATTATACATAACGCCCATCGCAGGAATCGTAAGAGGGGAAAATTGGCCTGTTTGTCAGTTGACGGGGTGACTATTTATTCGCATCGCCCCTTTTTCTTGTGAATACTTTCCACAGTGATATTGTCGGCTTTAGAATTGGGCGGTGAAAGAAGGGTCGAAAGTAAGACAGATTGATGCTATCTAGATCTGCAGAGAGATACCTCGAGCACTTATTTGCCTCGTATACTTGCGGAGCGTATCTGCACATATGGAGTGGCGTTTTGACATTAAGAAATGTGGAAAGTCGAAAAACAGGGGGTTAGGGTCCAGAAAATCTGTTTTCCTGTAACTCGACTACCTTGAGGAATTCTTGGAGGCTGTGTCTCAAAGGAAGCAACATAACAGCGTACAAGAGACCGTATATATCTTGAAACATGGACAAAATCGAAACTTACACATAAAAATGCGGTTCTAAACTTTGCGCTCTTCCCAAGTCGGCGTGCGGAGAAAGAAGTAATCTGAATTTGTGCTCTTTTTACCGGTCCTCGCCAACCTCATACTTGATTAGCAATGGTTTTAGCATCTCATTGGTCATTCTAAAGATGGATTTTGTATACAAGTCATCAGCTGCGACCACGACCCATCATATTAAAAAAGCAGCCGCCCTGTCGGTGTCGGAGGGCACCGCTGGAGTGGTCGAGGGGTCGGTGCCATAGGGCGAGGTATCGCCTCTGGAGTATCCGGACACGAAAGACTCGAATAACGAAACCACCATAACACTCTTTGGTCGGTGATGAGTGTGATCGGTGCTTATAGTCCTGCCCTGTCTTCTTATTGAATGTTTTCGACTCACGAGTGCTTTAGCTGCAAAACTAACTCTGACATGTCAAAGAAGAGGGGAGGTAAACTACGATGACAAGAAGGCGTTCTTTGCAAGGCGACATAGCTATCCCGCTATTCCCATGTTTTTAAAATGACGTGTTTTATACGGTTTATACTCCTACAGGTTGCTGGCCTGAGAAGCCAGGGGATGAAATTGCGGCATCTTGAATCGTTCCTGTCGCAGGTGGACGGTTTTGAGGCGCCCAAATGGGGCCTTGAGCAATACTTGACCCCGCCGCATTTGGCTGCGAGAGTATTGCACTGCGTAGCATCTTACGACGACTTGGAAGGATGTGCAGTTGCTGACCTGGGCTGTGGAACTGGTATGTTGCTTGCGGGGGCTGCACTTATGGATTGTGACGAAACTTTGAGCGTAGGCGTGGACGCTGACCCGGACGCCTTGAGCACCGCGCGAGGCAATCTAGACAAATTGGAGCTCAACTTTTCATTGCTTCAAGCGGACATTGTGGTAAATAATGGTTTACCTTTTCGCCGTGTCATCAGCGAAGGCAGCAATTTTGATACGGTGATCATGAATCCACCCTTCGGAACAAAAAATCAAGGGGTAGACATGTTGTTTGTAAGGCGTGCTCTGGCCTTTGCACCCATAGTGTACTCTTTGCATAAAACCTCTACGCGGGACTTTTTGATGGGCTGTGGTGCAGCAGGTTGTGGAAAGCATGTGCAGGCAGAGGTCATCGCAAACATGCAGTTCGAAATCCCGGCCACCTACTCGTTCCACAAGCAGAAGTCTGTAAACATAGATGTCGACCTCTTTAGGTTCTCGCGCCGGAATAGTGAAGACATGGAAGAGGCGATTACTGGATGAAGATGAGAAGTATCGAGCGATGCGGAGAAAGGTGAGTAAAATTGCGGAGCGCGTAACCATGTATTCCCGTGAAGCCGTTCAGAAGTGTGTAATTTGCTTAGTACTTACATTGCACCCTTTAATCAGCTGTCCGCCACTGCTCACTTTCTGTCCTTTGGGGCGTGGAGGAGTGACTTTCAGGGCGTTCATGCTTTCATGCTGGTGCCAGAGAAACTGTGCAAACATTAGCGTCTAGTGGGTCAACGCAAGGATCATCCCCGACGCCCCAGTCCTTGGGGCCGGAACCTTTCGATCTGCGCGTCACCATTCCATCAGAAGCCAGTCATTGCTCAAACACCTGATTGTTAGAAAGCCGTCGGGCTGCTGCTCACGTTGTGGACCACTTTCCATGATTCTCTTTCCCAAATACTTTTCCCCTGCCTTTTCTACGCCTTTCGCAGGATGCAGTGGAGTCGTTTACTAGAAGACCTGCGGCATATAAGACATTCATCCGCTTTATCTTTTGAGAACTGGGAAGATTGTGCATAACGAAAGATCGTCCCCCTGTAATAAGTGTCGTGCAAAAGAAAGTACCACGTCCTGGTCGTGCAACTCAGTAAGACATTAATCTTTGATTTACTTTCTTTTTCCAAGCAACATCTGCTTCAGTCCAGAGCCCCCCCCCCGCAGCGTCTCTCCCTTGGCCTGTTTGACCTGTTTATTGAAGTCCGCTGCTGACGCCTCCAGCCACGCCGTGTTGTCCTTGACTACCTGTCTCCGCACCGTCTCTCTCTCTCTCTCCAGGCGCACTTTCTCTGCGTCCAGGAATGCCGCGTCTCTCCTCAGTTCCCGCATCACACCTTTCTTCTCACGCTTCACCTGCCGAGTGAGCTGCTTGATACGCGCCGCCTCCCGCTCCAGGCCCTCGTCCCTCCGCACTATGAAGTTGTCTATTATGCGCGGGGCTAGCGAGGGGATGGCCTCCACGTTTTTCTTTCGCCAGATCAGGGGGGCCCTCGACCCCCGGGCTGCCGCCACCGCTCCTTCCAATCGCTGCGCAGTCTCTCGCACCACAGATGCTAGCAGACACTTGGCGGGGGCCTCCTTATCCTTCGGCACAGCGGCTTCCACAGCCGCGAGGCATTCCACCAAAGGCTGGAAGAGCTCGACTGCGGCAGGACTCCTGCTCAGGGGGCCCTCACAGACACGCTTAATCAGGTGGCAAGTCATGGAGAGGCACTGAACCGCTAATAGCGAGGGGCCCACCTCCTGCTCTTCTGGGCCAGCCTCGGTTCCGTCTAGGTCCTGCTCCTCATTCCCCCTCCGCCGCCCCCAACCACCCAGCACAGCAGGTCCTGCGGGGGTCTTGGCGTCTTCTTGCAGTGCGGCCACCGTCTGTTTGTGGAGCATCTCCGCAAGGGAGGGGCCCAGGGTCGGTAGACAAAGCGCTGAGCTCTCGCCGGCAAGGGCCGCCAGGAGGGACTGGAGGAAGGCGAAGAACTCCGGCATCAGACGCCCCGACTCCTCCGTGTACTGCAGCGCCAGAGCCGCCACGAACAGCCCCCGCTCCACGTCGCGCGGCCTGAGCAGGGGACACTGCGTCAGGGCCTGGCCCATGTAGAGCAAGGCTGGTGTGACCACCGGGTGCCGGAAGTCGGTGGCGCAGAAGACGCGAGGCAGGAGGCGTAGGAGCAGGAGGGCCCCGGGGGAGGGCCAGGGGCTGCGTGCCCTCTCGCCCAGCTCGTGGTCGCGCAGGCCCTTCCCCAGCCTCGCCTGCAACCCCGTAAGCATGCGGCCCCAGAGCCCGGCGGCGGCGCTTGGCATCTCCTCGGCCATCAGTGTCAGCGCCTCCGCGATGGCGTTTACCTCCACCTCCCCGGCGGCCGTCAGAGCGTCTCCCAGGCAGGCCAAGCGCCGCATTAGCACATCGTAGAAGGCGTGCACCCGTGCCCGGTCCCCGCCCGATCGGATCGCGTGGTATCGACGGATGCGGGTGATCAACTCGGCCACGTCTTGGGGCCCGCGCGCGTGCTCCCTCACGAGGAGCGAAAAACCCTCCAGGCTCGAAGGGCACTCCAGCACGTACGGCATGCGCGGGTTCACCCCCTTGCCTTCCTCCGCTACCTCCGCCACCGCCTTGGCCACGACCCCCCTCAAGCGTGCGTTTTTGTGCACAGGTCGGACGTTTCCAACTGGAGGCGCCCCGCTCTCTTTGCCATTCTGCCTCTCGGTCTCTCCCAACCTTTTTCCATGTCCCGCCTCCCTTCGCCGTGCCTTGACGTCTTTCAACGCCGAGCCGCTCCCCGCACGCTCTTCCCCCTCACTACTATCGCTCTTCTCCTCGTGTGACTCGTCCTCACAAGATAACCGGGCAGACGTAGCTTCTTCGTCGCTCCAGCTGTCGGTGTCCCAGCCGGTTCCCAGCCCCTTAAGGTCCTCCTCCCCCTCCTCCTTTTCCTCCTCCTCGCTCTCACCGCCCTCCCCCGACCGAGCCTCTGCGTCCTCACCACTGCTCCCTCCGATTTCTACTTCGCTGTCCACCTCTGCGTCCACTTCCCCCCGCATGCGCGCCCGGCGCGCGGCCTCCAGCCTCTCCAGCTTCTCCCTTTCCTCCCGGGCCTCCTCTTCCGGCGTCTTCGTGCGGTCCCTTGCCTTGGCTGCGAAGCTCTCGCCCCGTATGGCTGTTACCAGCTCGTCGTAGTCTTGGTTGTCTGCAAGGAGGAGCCCGGAGGTGGCCAAATCTCCTCCGCGCGACGTCTTCGCCTGCTCCTCCCTCTTGCTCTTGAACTTGTCCCTGAACTCCAGGTCACCCACCAGGTCCTTGAAGCTCTCGTCCAGCTGAGACAGCACCAACTCTTGGGCGTCCTTCAACTTCGCTTTTGCCGCCTTGTGCATCTTGGATTTGGCTATGATCTCCTCCATGAGCTCCGCCCGAGACTTTTTCGCCGCGGAGGGGCCGTAGTGACCTTCTTCGTCTCCCGGCAGGGGCCGCTTGCGGTCTCCAATTCTCGTCCCACCGAAGTGCAGCTCCTTCACAATTTCTTTGTTCAGTCCGCGCTTTTTGTCCTCATCGTCACTTGATGCCACTCCGTCTTTATCTTGATAGTCGTCCTCTGCGGTCAATGCCTTTCCCTTGTGCGTTAGCGTCAGGCCCCCATAGTTGTCATCCTCATTTTCCTCCTCTTGCTCGAGATTAAAACGTCCAGCTCCCGACCGTCGGGCTCGTTTTTGACGCTCTTTCTGGAATCGTAGAAGCATCTTCTCTTCCAAAGACAAAGTCGGGTCATCCTCTCCAAAGCGGCGGTCCTTGAAGACATTGTCCTTCTTCGAGGCACGGTACTCCACAAGGAGAGTCTTTTTTCGACGCTCCACAGCCATTTGCCGCGCTTTGCCGACATTTCGTACTTGACCTTTTGCGCGTTTGTTTAAGACTGTGAACTTTGCTTTGCGGTTTCCCACAGCATCGAACGGGTTTCCACTAGCAGTAGGGGACCTAGTGGTGGACCTACTTCCTGGGCCGAGAGGACCTAGTCCTCTGAACTTGCCTCCTCCAGCCCATTTTCTCATCTTGCGGTCCCCACGGTCGGCCCCTGATTGTCTACCCAATGTTGACTCTGAGTACTTCTTTTTAGTCGCTCCCATTTCTTTCTATATAACCTGGGAGGGGTTTGAAAGTCATGATGCAGTGGAAGGTAAGCACAAGCAGTCGATACTTTGCTCACCAAAGATACCGTTGAAGCACGCTTTTGAAGCATGGAGACTCCCATTTATAAAACATCAACACTAGTCGTGGCCCGAAGTCGATAGATTGGTTTTTGAAGGCGAATGCACGCTCCCTGGCTGAAGATACTTGCTCGGGGGCATCGCTTGTTCTCTTCTCGTTCCTCCCGGCTTTCTGCAGGGACAGTTCGATGAGGCGGCGAGATGTCTGTCGGTGAGCTTCACATTTCTTCTTACGGAACCTATACACACATTCTTCAGGGTCAGATTTCCATGGCAGCACCTCCACGCGGAGATGACGGTGAGCCAGCTGAGGGTGGTGACACCATGGTTGATGCTGGAGGAAGCGCTGCGACTGTCACGAGAGGTGAAGGCGGGGCAACTGAGACCTGCAGTACGACTCAAAAAGTAAGTCACAAAAAGAGCCCTTTTCGGTAAGCATCTAAATGGTTTGCACGCCCAATGTTGTGCATCGCAGTAATTCATTTTGGATCAGAATGACCCTTTGCGACGGGAACGACAGAACCTCCACACTGGTAGCAAAGAGAGTTTGTGCACTTCACTGGAGTTGAGCTGACAGGCAGAGCCTCAGCTTGATGGGAATGGTGGATAACAATTTTTACATTGTGTTCAAAATTTTACATTATTTCCCCGAGAGTTTATCTATGGCTGTGGCTGTAACCTCTCGATGATGCTCTGTTTGTCAAATATTTGATGCTTTCACCTCAAGATTTCCGCAGTTCGCGGTCTCTTCTTTCATGTTCTTATTCCTTAATATCAAGATGCTTGCAGATGAAACGCTGCATGTTTGTTTAAGAGGACTGTATCCAGGAGTCAGGTCGCGTGTAGGCAGGATTGTGTCCTGTCCCTTGCCGCATCCCTCACACGCTCTTTACGTTCCGTAGGGAAATTCCACATCACCATCTGAGCCCAACGCCACCGTGCTGAGTGTGATACCTACACCGGTGCTGCTTTCTGTGGCTTTCTCTCCTTTCAAGCGCAAAGCGCCCGGTCTGCCTGTAGATGGGGGCTCCTCGCCGGTACTTCACTCCTTTTCCTCCCCAAAATCGGCGGTCAAGGACCGGCTGACCCGGAACCTCCTCACGACCTACCAAGCCTGTAACCCTTCGCACCACTTTAAATTTAAGGTGCCGCGGCGAATGCTCACTCACCCCAAGAAGCCCATGCTGAATGACGGACTGGACAACGCGGAGGCCAACCTCATCTGTTCCGTGGGTGACATCCTCTGCGACGCCCGGCGCGGCAGTCGCTTCGCGATACTAGATTTGCTGGGCCAAGGCACTTTCGGACAGGTTTTTAAGTGCCAAGAAGAGCCCCCAGAACGGGGAGGGGGGGGTGGACCGGTCTGGCGCAGGCCGACGGTGGCGATCAAGGTCGTGAAGAACAAGCCGGCGTATCTGCGGCAGGCCCAGTCCGAGGTGGGAGTGTTGCGACTGCTGAACGAAAAGCACGATCCTGAAGACAACAAGCACCTGGTCCGACTCCTGGACTCGTTCACGGACAAGGGGCACCTGTGCCTCGTCTTTGAGCTCCTAGACATGAATCTGTACGAGCTGCTGAAACAAAATCAGTTCCGCGGCCTCCCGCTCTCCCTCATTAGGCACTTCGCCTCCCAGATCCTCGAGGCCTTGGGCGTCATGGAGGAGGCGGGTATCATCCACTGCGACCTCAAGCCTGAGAATATTCTGCTCGCGACCACAACATCGCACCGCCCTCCAAAGCTGACGGTCGCAGACACACCCACGCCTTCCCGCGCGCGCAGCAGCAACAGCGCCAAGGAACACAGCAGTGTCAAGGTCATCGACTTCGGCTCAGCCTGCTTGGAGGGTCGCACCATGTACACCTATATTCAGTCCCGCTTCTATCGCTCCCCGGAGATCCTGCTCGGGTTGCCCTACGACGCGGCCATCGACATGTGGAGTTTGGGCTGCATCTGCGCCGAAATGTTTCTGGGACTGCCGATCTTTCCCGGCGTCTCGGAGCACAATCAAATCTCGCGAGTTGTGGAAATGCTTGGCATGCCTCCCGAGTTCATGCTTGACTGCGGGCAGAACACTTCCAAGTACTTCACTCGGCGACGAAGGGCGGACGAGGGGACGGGCAAGGCCGCGCAGGGGGGGCTCCAGGGGCAGCTTGACGCCTTCCGCGGAGCTCTTCCTGGGCGAGGGGGGACGATGGCTCTAGCCAAGGTGGGTGAGGAAGAAGTGGCGATGGACTCGACGATCGCCGTGCAAGGATCTCCCGGCGCGCACCTGGGTGGCAATCATAAATGCAATCTGCCTCTTGATCACGCAGCAACTCTCCCCGCCCCGCAACCGCTGCAACAACACCAGAAGGGGCTGCCTTCCACTACTCTTCCCTTCCCGTCAACCGGATCTACGGTTATGAGAAGAAAATTTGCGCTTAAAACCGCAGAAGAGTACGCGAGCGACACGCGTACGCCAGTGATAAACTCCAAGAAGTATTTCAAGCACAAGCATCTCCCTGACATCGTGCGCTCCTATCCGTTCGGCCGGCGCCTGGGACCGGAAGACAGCTTCCGAGAGGAGCAAGAGCGTCACCTATTCCTGGACCTTGTGCTGGGTTTGTTGGATTTGAACCCCTGGAAGCGCTGGACAGCCAAGCAAGCGGCCAGGCATCCCTTCCTACGGGCGGACCAAGATGGCGACAGGACAGGCGCAGGTCTGCCCTACGAACCTCCTGATAGGCAGGCCGTCCAGACGCGGCGTTTGCATGCCATGCTCCTGTCGCATCAGCAACGCATCGACTCTCGCAAAATGGGAGGGAACGTGGCGGAGAAGGGCCTTTGCGTGGCTGGTACAAGCTCGAGAGGCCCTCCCACGGCATATTTGTCTGCCGCAGCCAGCAGCGCGGGTCTCCCGCCGCCCTACATCCAGCCGATTCCTTCAGAGCCCCTGACAGTTCCTCAACAACATTCTCCCGTCGTCTATTCCGCCCGCACGCCTGTCGGTCACGCTGAGGAGGGTGAAGGTGTGTCCATTTTCCGTCACGCGGGGAACGTCACGGGCGGCAATGCGGTCGTCAGTGTGGATGAGAATTTGGTGCGCTCAGCGCCTGCCTTGAATCGATTGCGGGTCATGAATCGGCGGGCATCTGTGGGTAGCGCTGTCGCAGCGGGAGTGCTACCGTCCACACCCCAGACTGCACCTGGCCTCGCCACGTCTGGGGGGGGCAGCAGCATGGCGGGCGACGGCCCCAGTGGCTCGGGCGTGTCCGGTCCAGAGCACGATCCTTCGCGGTGGAGTCACCGGGGCGTCCCCCCTGCAGGACTGGGAACGAGCGGGGGTGCGGGGCACTTTCTCGCCAAGGGCGCAGAATCTTATACATTTGAGAGTGGCGAGCGCCTGGGAGCGACTGATTTCGGCTACGCACTACAACGCCCTCAAATGATGATGCAATTTTCGCCTCAACAACAGTCTGCTATGTTTGGAAGCAGTCTATCCAGCAGCGGGGGCTTCAACGTGCGCTCCCCGATGGCCCCTCCTCCAGCCAATAGTTACGGGAACAGGTCTCAGGTTTACCTTCCCGAAGAGCTAGATTTGCCCCCACCACCATCTATGCAGCAGATGCTCCATCATCATCAACAACAACAGCAGCATCAGCAGCACTACGCGCTCCAGCACCAGCATACTCAGCACGGGGCTGCCCTGTCGCCCTCCATGGGCCAGCAGGCCCCATCCGGCATAGAGGGCGAGTTCGCGGAGTGGGACCCCTTCTTTGCGGAACCCTTGGAGGACGAGACACAGGCTCAGCTCCAACAGCAATGCCATGATGGGAGTTGCGCTCGGCCACGCGCTGCCGCCTACGGAGGGAGCTCTCCCCGTCTGCCGCCCATTGGCCATACTGGGACTCACCATCACCAATCGCAGACGGAGCAGTCGCATCAACAGCAGTACGCCCACTCCCATCACGGGTACGGGCAGCCGTCCTCTCCTCAATACCACCTCATCAACCATGCGTCACATAGCACGCCACCAAAGCGTGTCGGACATTTCTCTTTTCTCCGAAATGGCGGGCCCCCTCGACATCATCGCAGTGGACATGGCGGCAGCGGCGGTACAGGCGGTGGCAACTATGCAACCTCTCCGAGCAGCACAAGCAGCAGTAGTCGACCGCGTTCGTATTCATGGCAAACCCAGGAAGGGTGTGGCGCTGTTGGCAGCTGTAAAGGTGGTATCGGTGGGGGGGGCGGGGGAGGAAAAGGTTTGCCGGTAGTTTCGGGCGGCAGAGAAACGGCCGTTTCGGGTGTATCCGGAAATGGCCCTTCTCCTGGTAGCAGTAATTTCTTTCAGCAACTCCCCCGCAATGGAAGTGTCGGTGGCTCTCACGCTTACCTGGCGCCAGGAGGCGGTTGGACGGTGCGGCGCTGTTCTGTTGGCGCAACGGGACAGGCTTCCGAGGCCTTCGGCGTCAGTCCTCAGCCGCAGGGCGCTTCAGGTGGGGCTCTGTCGACCAATGTCGGCGGGTCCAGCAGGAAGCCACCACCGTCCCCCCGCGGTGCCTTGCGCGCGAGCCCGTCTTTGCCGTCGTCGGGGGAGAAGCCCCGGTAAGTTGGAATATGACGAGAGGACTTCCACGGCAAACAAAAGAGAATCGAAATTTATAACATGGGAGCTGTACTCCTTCGCCCTCATCTCACTCTGAAACCTAGAAAGTTGTCTCTTTGACGATCAATCGATTTTTGCTCTTTCAAAACATCTTGCTTTTATTTATGAAGTGTTACTCTTCGTCTTTCATTTCTGACTTTGATTCCTTGAAGTCTTTCGGTAGCCTGCTTACGACGTAGCCGTACGATGCCCTCTTCTTACCTTCCGTCCACACGGCTACAGATCGTATGTACTTGTTTTCCCGCAAATGCCGTAAAATTTTTGTCTTCAAATAGGTCAGAGTAAGTCGCTCCTTAAGATGTGACTCGGCGGGCAAGGAGTCTTGCAGGCCTTTGTAGATATCACGGTTGTGCAGGGGTTTGCCTTCTGCCTCGTTCAAAAGCGAAAGTGTGGCATGCCGCAACGTGGACTGAGGCGTGGCCGTATCAGGGCGTGGAGAGTTGTATCGAGCCTCAGAGAATAGTCGGTAAGCATACAAGGCAGTATCTAAGCGCATTCTTGGAACTGACAGGGTCCCCGCTTTCGTAGTTTGTTGGGGCGCGATCGTGTTTATTGTCCGCCAGGTCATACCACGAGCATAACATAACGAGGCACCATACATTGAGACGTCGATTACAATCTGTTGAAATGGGATGAACGTCTGCCGGTCAGTTGAAACAGTAAACCAGCACACACCAATTTCCCGTCCGATCCTGTTAAGTCGGCCTCTATTAGTATTCTTGGTAAGCCTAGCACCACAGCTTCTGTCCCGTTTCGCAAACCTTTCCCCAAGGTTATCCCGCCTCCGTCACCCTGAGGCTGTGAGGACAGGTGGGCAGCAGGCTAGTTGCCGTAGGCTACCAAGTCGAGACATACATGTCTACAGAAGGTGTAAAAATTAGAAACTCGCATGCTACTTATCAATGCGAAACCACTCTTAATTCCTCACGTTTCCGTCGTGGGAAAGTTGTCTTAGTTTTGCGATACAATTCCCCGTCGATGACAACAAGCGTGTTGGGTTCAGCGCCCGCGCTGCCTGCTCGGAATTCCGAGCAACGCCAGCTTGCGTTCACACAAACCTCACGTCCTGTTTCCCAAGAGCCCTCTGGAACGCGCATTTACCTTCTTTATGTCTCCTATTCTGTCATACACATCTATTTCTGAATGACACAGCAGGACCACTTGCGAATCAAATGCGGCTGGCGCGACAATCTCTTGCTTGATGCCCGTGAAGTATTGCTCTCCACAGCAAACCCGTCCAAGGCCAGTCGCAAAACTCTGGTCAGGCCTTGGCCGTTTGCGCTGCGTCTTCCTTTTCATGTTGACAACATTTTTGAGTCGAGGCAGGCAAAGTGCTCGAGCGTGTCGCGTCGTCGGTCTTCTCACCATGTCCACGTCTACCTCCTCGTCTTCCTTTGCTCCGCCCAAGAAGCTCCGAATGGTTACGTACAACATCCTGACGCCAAGCTATTCGACGCCAAAGAGTTTACCGGTGTGTATTCTTCAATTTCTTTTCTTCTTATCTCTACTTTGCCGTCTCGCGCTATGGCTAAAAATCAATGTCGGGAGAAGACCGGAATGCTGAATAAAGGTTGCCTTCGACCCCCCTCTGTGACTCTCAATCTTGCTCCGTATTCCGATCTCTTTTCAGGCTCACCCATCCATATATCTAAATGAACAAGAGCGACTGGAAAAGATCCTGGAGAAGCTCGAACCAGAAATCGCGCAAGGAGCAGTCATCGCGCTCCAAGAGGTGTCGAGGGCCTGGGCGGGCCATTTACATGTTTTTTTTTCGCGGGCTGGATACCACTTTGTGCACTCAGAGTACGGGCGGCCTTCGAGTGGCTTCATGGGCGTGGGATTGGCCTGGCCGCAAAGCACCCTGGAGGCAGTCGACATTGAAATATCTCGCCTTGCCGACGCCAAGCCCTGGCCTGCCGCACCGTCGCCCGGTCCCCTCTCCTCCTTCTCCCACCGGCTCTTTCGCCCGTTTCGAAAGATTTGGGGATTGCAGGCGGGTCGCGAGGAGGACGTGTTGGCCTCAGCGCGGGATCGGTCCAACGTGGTCATCGTTGCCAACCTCCGAAGCAAGCAAGCGTCGCCGCAGGACATGGACTTCTTCGTTGCGTGCTACCACATGCCATGCGAGTTTCGGCGACCATCAATCATGACAGTGCACGCCGCACTGCTGGTGCAGCGGATGCAGGCTCTGGCAGGGTCGAAACCCCACATCGTGGCGGTAAGTTCCATCGGCAGAGGAATATGGAGTGATAGGTCATGATCACCTGCCGCGACCCGCAGGGCCTCTGTTTTCTCACGTCGCATGTGAATGCTACAGGGTGACTTCAATTTCCAGCCTTCCTGGCCGCAGTATCGAATTATTACAGAGGGGGATATTGAAGCCGCCCATCCTCACTATCCCCCACTGCCTCCGAGTGACCCATGGCTTCCGCACGTCGACCAACCTCTTCGCTCTGCCTTGAGGGTCAAGTGGGGCAAGGAGCCGGACTTTACCTGCTATTCTTACGCGGACAGGGTAGGGCGTGGAGATTGCGTGAAGCCCCGGGAGCCTTGGGGGGCGGTGGCAATAAAATACCAAAAGCTCATTTATTCTGGCACACAGGAGTCTGGCGAGCGGTTTTGCGCCCCGTTGGATTACATATTTGTGTCGCCGGAATGGAAGGTCGAGGACGCAATCAAGCTTCAGTCCAAGGACGAGGCGTTGAAGATGCCATGCCCCTTCCCCAACCAGGTAAGTAAACAGAAGGAATTGAATCATCAGCAACAGTCATGAAGAGCAGATCTTAAAATGAATCGCGAATTTATGAATAGGAATAATGACACATTTCTCGTTGAATATCTCACACAGGACGAGCCGTCCGATCACGTGTTGCTATGGGCCGATTTGAGTCTCCCGTAGCACAACCCTGTGAAATTGTGTCTGGTATTGAACGACGAAAACATGAAATTTGAAAGAAAAGCAAAGTTAGACCTAGTGTCAAGCCGCATAATGTAGCTTTTCACATGTGGCGTTCTTCGCTCCTTTCTTTCGAGATACGAAGTTCTTCATTATCCATCCGTAAAGTTCACAGCCCTTGTCAACAACTTAAATGTATTACTGCCTCGAGACTCCACGACAAGACACAAAGTAACTATTCTCCTATGCTTGTAGGGCAGATATTTTACGACCCGCGGTCCGAATGGGCCCTTTCGGCGCGATCGATTTGTCAGGTCTTGGCAACGTCTGCGGCAGGTAATACAGCTCATTTATCTCGAAAGTGTAGATAGGAGGCCACGGATTCAATGCTACAGGCCAGGCACCCATTTTGAAACTTCCCTCGAGCCGTTTCGACATGCCCCACGAAGATCAACATCAACTCGCTCCTGCCGCGAGAGAATTCAGCGACGATGGCCACTTTAGGTGAAAGCGCCCAGTCTCAAACCATCCTTTCACAGCGTAGACAGGCATTATATTCAAATCTGTTGTTAAAAGGTCGTTGCCGGAAAGCAGCAAGTCAAAAGTCAATCTTTATAGTCGGATACTGTCATATCTTCTATCAGCACCCGATAAAGTATCTTTGATATATGATCCTTATCATTCTACAGGGTGCACGAGTGTGGTAAGATGGACCAAGATGCACGGAGTAATTCTCTCGAAGAACAAAGAAATGCACAATTAATGATTTTAGCATGCGCTGAGGGAAAAGCGAAGGATGTGGAAGCTCTGCTTGCTGCTGGCTTTCCACCGCACTATCAGGAGGAGAAGGAAGGAACATCACTGCTGATGCACGCTGCCAGGGGCGCACATCTTGAAATAGTGCAGATATTGCTTGCAGCTGGTGCACCATGGATGGCCGTAGATCGTCATGGCAAATGCGCAGGGGAATACGCGATCGCTTGTGACATTGGGGATGCCAATCGCAAGCAAAGCGTTATCGACTTCATCCTTAATCACGCCGTCATGGCTGAGATGTTGCTGGGCACCGTGGAAGATCAGACTGCAAAGGCAAACGTTCTCGAACAACAGAGAGAATCTCATGATTATTTGGGAGGTACCGTGCGCTATGAGAGAGGTCGACTAGTCGACCAGGTCGACGAAGGTGTTATGATGGAATGGGAGGCGCCGCTAATGGAGGCGCACGCCAGTTTTCTTTGCGGGGATGATGGAAATCGCGATATTTTGAACGTGGGATTTGGACTTGGCATCATTGATCGGGCAATTCAGCGGCGAAAGTGTCGGTCTCACACAATCATCGAGGCTCACCCTATGGTCTTGGAGAAGATGAAGACAGATGGTTGGTATCGGAAAGCAGGAGTAACGATTGAAACTGGACGATGGCAAAATGTGCTGCCGCGGCTCGTAGCTCAAGGAAAAAAGTTTGACGGTATATTTTTCGATACGTACGCCGAACATTACCGAGATATGCAGGGTTTCCATGCTTGGCTTCCAAAAGTTATGCGGCCTGGTGGCATTTACTCCTTTTTCAATGGTAAGCTGCTCGCATTCAAATTTTGTGCTTATTCGTTTCGAATTAAGTGACCGCAAAACCTGCGCTTCTCCTTATAAATTTTGGCTGCGTGATTTAAAACTTCCTGAATTCATTTTCTTTTGGGGCTCTGTGCACCCTTTTCACAGGCCTCTGCCCGGACAACCTTTTTTTTCATGCGGTTGCCTGTCAACTTGTCAAATTAGAGCTGGAAGCTTTGAAATTTTCTGTCGACTTTGCAAATGTGGAAATCGAAGGGGGGGCATCAGATGACAATTCATGGAAAGGGCTCCGCCGACGGTATTGGCATGGCCGCGATGAGTACTTTCTGCCAGGTAAATGCTTGTTTCACTCTTATTTTTTACTTTCAGCCTTTTCCAGGTTTTTGGGGCCTCACCAAAATCGTCTTTCCTTTTCTTTATTCCCGGAATGCACAAGTGGCAGTTTTTGAAGTCGAAGAAGATGAAAGAGCAGAAGTAACTCGTGATGCGCTCGTGCATCCTGTTGACAGTATTCATGGGATCGATGGACTCGACAGTGCAAAAGCTGATGATACATTGATTGGTGAAGTCACTAGGGAGGACGGGACGAAAAAAGAGGTTTTACTTCATGCTTCTTTAGATCCGGAGGCAGGTGGAATTACATGGCGACCCTACACAGACATGGAAGGGCGTAGTGATTCATTATGTTTATTGAATCTTCGATGTTGGTTTCCTCCAATGCTGCACGATTTACATCGATACAATATCTTCAAACGTGCGATTTGGAAATCCATTGGAATAATCAAAGAGCGGGTTGATGAAGACAAAGTGGAAATGAAGGAAAAGGGTGATAAAGATATCAGAATCCTAGATATCGGGACCGGTACTGGCTTATTGAGTCTGGAGGCTGTACGAGCTGGAGCGACTCAAGTGACAGCGTGTGATGGCTTCACAGCTCTAGCAAAAGTAGCTGATGAAGTAGTTCGTTCTGCTGGCTTGGAGAGGAACATTTGTGTCGTCCATAAAATGAGCTCAGCGCTGGACGAAGAAGAAATTGGAAGCATTGATCTTATTGTTGCTGAGATCCTGGATTCCACACTTTTAGGAGAGGGCTACTTAAGCACTCTTCGCGATCTTTATACCCGTGGCTTGGTCGACGCAACCACACATATTGTTCCACGTCGCGCTCGGGTGTGGGCGCAGTTGGTAGAGTGTCCCGAGCTTCAGAGTCATTTTAACATCCCATCAGCTGATGTAACATGCATGGGGGACGGGAGACCCAAACCACTCCATCTTTCTTTACCTTATATAGATGACGAGGCCAATAACTGGGCTGAAGACAAGACGCTTTCATCGCCAAAATTGTCGATACTTTCTCGAAAAAAGAGGGAGATTCTCGGAGAGAAAAGTGGAGGGCCAATTTCCAGCAAGGCATTATCAGCGCCTTTCATATTATTGGAAATTGATTTCGCCGCAGCGGCAGCGGAATCAAAAAGCTCAGGTGACTCGTCAAATGGGCCGATCATTGTGGGTCCAAACCTATCAGTCCCGATTTTGAGCGCAGGCAGTGTCCAAGGGGCATTAATGTGGTGGGAACTCATTTGTTCCGATGGTGTTGAGACATACTCGAGCGCGCCTCGCGATATAGATATTGATCCTTTATGGCAAGATCACTGGAAGCCGTGCATCTGGCCTATAACCCTGCCGTTTGATATCACTCCTTCACAAGAAGTTAACGTGCAGGGTGCTCATCATGATCGGAGTATCTGGATAGAGATAGGATCCACTCCACATGAATCTCTCAAAAGATTGCGTGAAGGTCCTCATCCATGTCTTTGTGGACTCCATACCTTTTTGCCTAGTGAACGGATTATAGAACTAAATGATGCTCGCCGAGAGGAAGCATATAGTGAGTGTTTGCGGACCATACTTGATGCGAAAGATCTAGAGATCAAAACAATCCTGGACATTTGTGATGGAGGAATGACACTCTTCAACATGATTCAAGGATGGAAAACTGCCAGCAACTCAGCTCGATTGCACCATTTGAATTTGGTTAGCCTTGAAGAAGATGTTTGGCATGGTGCTATGCTGGAAAAAAGCTGTTTGTTGCTCAAAGCAGAATGTCGGAATGCATTACATGCCATTCATGAGATACCGCAAATTAAAATATGGCATGGTGCAGGGAGGGGCGAGAATTGGGACTCGGCCTGCTGGGGAGATGTTCAAGTCCTTTGTGGCGATGGATATTATTCGAATATTGGAGTCAATCGTCCCATATGGAGTTGGCTAAATTTTTGGATCCTGCGAACGGCTTTAGCACCGATTCTTGCCCGTAATGTTGTGATTTTGCCGTTTCAAGTGCGACTCATGGCTTCCGTTATTGAATGCCCTTCACTCTTTCGGGTGTATGGAGGAGGAAATCCCATCGACGAGGAAAAGTTGGGTGGTTGGGATCATACTGCATTTCGTCGTGCAATGAGTGAAGCAGCTTCTCGCGCAGTTTTCGACGAAGATAAAGATCTAGCGGTGTCTCTGGCAGATTATCCACACCGATTTCTGACACCACCAGCACTTCTTATGCGCATGGATCTGCACCACGCAATTGATTGGACAGCCTCTCAAGCACACGACGGAGCTTACCGCAGGAATGTGATACATGTCCCATTTTGTAGGGCCGGTAATGCACATGCTCTAGCCCTATGGATCGATGTCGACCTCACCTACGGAGCTGCTGTAGGAAGTGAGCCCTCGTTATCGCTATCTGGATGCTTACACCGTTATAGTAGACAATCGTTGAGGTGGATGAGTGGAGAAAGTGTTGTTGAGGAGCGTACAGGGGAAAGGAATAAGTGTGTGGAAATTAAGGCAATGTTGGATGTTGTTAGTACACCAGGAATATGGACGGATTGTCAAATCATTGGAAGTTGATGGAGACTAGAAATATCCAATGTACGCAAAACAGTATTATCGTAAAGTTGGCCCTAATGATTTTGTGTGTGTCTAAGTTCTCCACTAACTTCAAGTCATATTGAAATCTGAAAAGTGGGTCAACACGTTCATTTGTTTCTTTGTTGAGTTTTTCTCATGCATGTATATTATTGTATTCCCAGCTCTCTCTCTGGACTTTGAGGAAGAAGCCACGCTCCGCTTGCGTAGCTCTGCTATTGCGCTGACTTGGTTAGTTGGCTGATAGATGAATGTACAAAATACGGTGGACAAGCCGCTCTGAATAAATGGAGGAATGGGTAAAACCACGAAAAAACACGAACATAGAAACAACCCGAATTTTGGGGGACGTCAACGACTTCTGTGACCTAGCGCCCCAGCTTGCACGCCATGTTGCCATGCGGCTGACAGGCACGTCAAGACCGTATTTTCTACCATTGGCTAACAAGATATGATCGGGATTGTAGTTTGATGGCTCGTTTGCATTTGGCTTCAATTTATCAAGCGAGGCGTACAGACGTATGGGCCAAAACCACTTTTCTTCTCGTTCACCTAACATTAAAAAAAATTGTATAAATACATGAATCGCACAAAAGAAAATATTTGTTCAAGATAAAAAGAGCTTCATGACAGTGTGATGTTTACTCCTACATTATCTCTTGTCGTGTTTTAACAGTCGAGGAATGTGTGAAACAAGAAAGGTGTGAAATAACCCTGGGATCTCCTCTACGTAGACACCCTTTTCTAGAGGTCCAGATTCCAGAGTTTTGTGACGTCAGTGGGGAATTGGCTCAGTTATGGTAGAGCGCGTCCTTCGCAAGGACGAGGCCCGGGGTTCGATTCCCCGATTCTCCACACTTTTTTGTGCTTACATACGAAAAACTTTCAAAAGAAATTCTATTATCTTTTTTCCTTTGATCCACTCCTCAACGATTACGGGCAAATTTAGCAAATTGCCACGTGTCGTCGTTATGCAACGTGTAAAAAATGTTTCAGCGTGAACCGCCGTGGAGAATGTCGGTATCGATCCGACTGCCTTCCGCACGCTAAGCGGATGCTCTACCATCTGAGCTAATTCCCCACTTCACATCTGAAGGATTGTACTAGCAGAATATATTGTCCAACATTTGAAATAGCAAGCGAATTTCACCTTGTCTCATCGTACAAATACTCTACGTGTCACCATGAGAATAAAGAAAAGCCGTAAATAACTACAGATTGTACCCCTCAATTTAATTCGGAAGATTTTTTAAATACATCAGGGCGAGCATTGATGGCCCAGCGCCAAAACAAAAGAGTCGCAAAGATGTTTTGCTTGTCGGCGAAGGGGACATGGAGCACCGTGACACAGTTTGAAGAGCAGTAGACAATGAGTATCGTGTGATTGAGCCACCACTTAAATTAAAAAATTAAACCTGAAACTGGGCGTTTCAAGTCCCAATCTCGGAGCATAAATGATTGCTGTAGCTTGTCACGAGCTTCTATACCCTCCCTAGAATCTGGTCGTGGCATTCACCTCCATAAAACTTGACGGAAAGTAGGTAGGCTTCTGGGGGATAGAGGAGCTGATCGCGGCGATTCCGGCTGTAGACCGGGAGCTTGGCTTGTTGTGGACCCGGAGGCGAGCGTCCCCCCCCGCTTGAGCTTCTTGTCCGTCGTGCTTATGCTAGTCAACTTAAAGTACCAGAGATGGAGCAGTCCAAGGTGCACAGATCTGCATGACCTACCTACACACATTGTACGCCCATGTGCTTGAGTGGATATTAGATCGCGCAGGACGAGAATGGTGGACCCCAACTTCCGCCGTCCTGTCCACCATCCGCGAGGAGCGAGCAAGGCCCCTGCCAACCGTCTTTGGGTGGCTGGAGGTAAAACTCATGTAAGGGATGCCTTCAGTGTGCGATGGCTTCCCCGCCTGGCAACATTGCACATGGAAACAGACTCATATCGTATCTTCACAGGATTTAAGCAGCAGATCGTGGTTCTATGATGAGTCATGCGGTACCCTGGTCGTGGAAGCATCACTACTGCACAGAAGCTAAGCCTTTCGTGGTTTGAGCGTTTCTCATATCAAGGGACTATGGACTGCGAAGAAATTGCGGCACATTCTTTTCTGTTCATGTGTACATTTTATTATTGTGACCATTGTGTCCTTGTTTATCCTGCTACTCTCTTTGTAGGATGCTCTCTCCAAACGTTGTCGCTCTAGGGCCCCTACATCCGACAGCATGGCGCTTATCAGCATGTCGTTGTCTTCATTGTGGGCGCAGACGAGTTGGAAACGTGCAGGCTGGGAGAAAAAACAGAGTTACCTGGCTACGTCGTGCGTCCCTTGTCATATACACCCATGCTTTGATATACGAAAAATAGCCCTTCCGGACGGGAGGAGAGAAGCGTCCGGCTCTACTCGCCCATGTCTATTTTTAGTGACGGATGGGCAGGAACCCATCACGGATAATGCCTAGACGCTTCGATTCTTCTATGGCACTGTCATGGGCGCGACAAGCGTGTGGACGTTTTTTGCTGCGTCGCGGCGATATGTTGTGCTCTTGTCGTCATAGCGAAAAGTGACCGCGTTGTCAATTGATACTGCCACCGTGATCTTCTTGTTGGTCGTGCCGCCCACTATGTGGCCACTGTTCACATCTTGTGGCGCCGCGCTTGCCACGAGCTACCGTTGCTCCTTGTAGGGATATTCTCACTCTTACCACTCTTGGTTTTCATCATGACGCACAGGGCGCAAACCTTTCTCCCTTGTCAGCCATGGCCAAAGTCACGCCCCTCGTCAAGCCCAAGAGCATCGTCAAGAAGCGGACCAAGAAGTTCGGGCGCTTCCAAGCCGACCGCTTCATGCGCATCGCACGCACATCGTGGCGCAAGCCTAAGGGTATCGACGGCCGAGCCCGCCGCCGGTTTAAGGGCTCCACGCTCATGCCCAACATCGGCTACGGCTCGGACGCCAAGACGAGAAACCTCCTCCCCAACGGCTTCTACAAGTTTGTTGTGAATAATCCGAAGGAGGTCGAGCTTTTGCTATTGCACAACCGAAAATACTCCGCCGAGATCGCACACAACGTAAGCAGCCGCAAGCGCAAGGCCATCGTAGAGAAGGCGGAGCAGCTTGGTGTCAAAGTAACGAATGCCGCTGCAAAACTTCGTGCTGAAGAAGACGCATGAGAAGCCATGGGATCTGTCTGGGGAATTATTAGGAGAGAGAACCTTTTCTCCTGAATGTGGTATTGCACTATCAGGAAAGAGGCCCTTCTACTTAAACGTGACGGAAAGAATGGCGAAAGAACAAAATAGACATGCTAACCGGAGAAATTGCGACTCCAGTGTTGCATTGGGCCTCGTTGGGAGGTAACCTTGCTTCGTATCTCTCCCTTTTTTCTATGTCGCTTTGCTTTGAAGAATGTTTGAAATCTCCATGTCCTTCTCGACCTGTACATCCCTCTATGAGAGCATTTCATGCAGCATATCAAGCTTGACAGCGTAACTCACTAAGTAAGAGGCGTTGTGAGGCTCGTGCTTGCTGCGCGAATTCCCATTCACTGCGAGGACAAAGTGCCCGGCCTTACGATACAATTCAACGAGCTTCGAGTAGAATAAGTGTTTGTATCATCCCCTTAAGTTCCCTTAAGCCACGTGGGGATGGGGGGTACCGTGAGACGTGAAGCGGGGGAAGCAGCGAGACGCTTTTCCTTTCTCTAGCTGCTTCAAGCGCCAGAAACCTGGTGGCACGTAGCAGTTGCCGCACAAAGCACTGTGCTCGCTAATTTGTCTCCCATTTCTCACTTTTTACTCCACCATACACTTAACCTTCTTTGCGCTCAGAAAACAGCGCTAACATGTCTGACAGCTCTTTCGCAGCCGTCTCCCGATATCGAGGGTTCTTGGACGTGATCGACGAGGAGTGGACGGCCGACTCCCTGTCAGACGACGAGTTAGACGTACCCGCACTCAGTGAATTCTTCTTGGAGGACGATGAGGACGAAGATACGATAAACGGTGGTGACAGTACCGCGGGGAGGAAGGGCTTTGTGGGCACGGGCAGGCGGCCTAATCAGGAAGAGAGGTGGGAAGACCTTGGCTTGGACCGTCTCCTGCCCGAGTGAGGTCATCCCGAGAGTGTACAAAGAAAATGAATCGATGATTACATGAAGCATCGAGACGGTTTCGAGACTCTTTTCAAGAAAGTTGGATTGTATCAATGCAGAGCGGGACATATGTGTAGCACAGGTCAAGCCCTGAAGAGGGAAAATACTATGTTCTGTGTTCTTTTGGTCATAATCTGTTACGATGATAAGTCTCCAGTTCCTGAGACCTCCGATTCGCCATCTTTCACCATTCCTGCCCGTCGCGCCATCGAGCGGCGCTTCCCAGGCCCCGCAACAAGTCGCTGAGCGCCGCGTGCGGAGCCCTGGCCCTTAAGGCGGGGAGCTCCCGCATCGCCGCCCTCCTTTGCTGCTCCCATCCTTGCCCGACAGGGCCTGTCGGAGGAAACCCGACGGCGAATGGGTGCGAAGCAGCGGCGCAAGGAAGGTCGTAGTAGAGGGCATACGCCCCGCACAAAGGCTTCGAGCCCACTGACGAAGAATCCACCCCCGCGAGGCTCTCAATGGACTCAGCGTGGCCCGTCACACCCATTTCTGCCATGACTTCCTCTCCCAGGCCGAGGGAGACAAAGAGCGCATCCATCCTCACCCTTAAGGACTGCACCAAGTCCGCCTGTAAGAGCCAGTCCTCCGTGCCGCCCTCCTCCTCCCTCCCCCCAGTCCGCGAGCACACCGGGTCATCGCCCCTCCTCTCCCGCTCTTCACGACCCTGCTTTCCTCGTAACCGCCCTCGCAACCGAGCTTCGGGAGAAAAGTAGCGAAGAACGAGGCGCAGGTTGCAGGTCTGAGTGGAAAAGGGAAGGGAGGGGAGGGAAAGCGGACGAGCGGGAAGACAATGAGAGGAGGGAGTAGGAGACATGTGCCTGTGTGAGGAGGGAGAGGAGACTTCCGGGGGCTTGTGTCTGGGCACGTACGGTGCAGGCGGCGGCCACGGGATCCATTGTCGGGAGGACCTGGAGGACGTGGAGGAGGGAGAAGTGGAGGACGAGTAGGTCCGGCTTCTCCCGCGTCAGGCACTCGTAGAGCACGCCCGCGCAGGGCCGACTCTCGGGGGGGAGGGGGGAGGGCCGGGGGGGGGGGGGGGGGGAAGGTGGATGAGAAGGAGGGGTCGAAGGTGAAGGAAGGGGGCAGCCCGGGGCAGGAGGAGGAGGAGGGCTGACCTG